>Ga0123519_10000476_pt1 | contig 70767 bp, 71 predicted proteins | sample YelNatPaOPRAMG02_FD_87396 | JGI IMG/M metagenome (GOLD analysis project Ga0123519, IMG submission 87396) | Hot spring microbial communities from Yellowstone National Park - Yellowstone National Park OP-RAMG-02 (version 2) | ecosystem: Environmental > Aquatic > Thermal springs > Hot (42-90C) ...
CAAAAGGATATAAATTTATAATCGAGCTTTCGTAGTATGTCGTTTCTTTTACTGTATCGGCACGTTCCATTTCGGCTTGTTCATCTGAAATTTTGGCATAATCGAAGTTGGGGTCAACTTTCCATTCGTGCTCGTTGATGTAATGGGTAAGGTTTTCGCTGATAAAGCGGTAAAAGAGCATCCCCAGCACGTATTGCTTAAAATCCCAGCCATCGACGCTGCCCCGAAGGTCGTTGGCTATTTGCCAAATGGTGCGGTATAGCTCGGCGCGTTCCTGTTCTCTGGAACTGCTGTTATTGTTTGCCATATTTTCACCTAATATATGTTTTTAATTCCCCAAATACAATAGAAATTCTGAAGTAAAATTATAAAACTTCTTTTTAAAATTATATTTCTTTCATTATAATGGTGCTATGCTTCCTCACAACTCGCTTTTATACGAATTGTATGCATAATGACCTTTTGTTGAATATTATACAAACCTAATTAGAAATAGAATGATGATACCTGCGATAATTAAAATTGTTGTCATTGTGTGTTAATTTTAAAAGTTTTTAAATCGGATCGTTTTATATTACCTATAAAGGTCAAATTGTAAAATTCTAACTATACTCTTGTTAAAAATCCCACCGTCATTAGCCGCATAAATATAAATCAAAAAATTACTTTCTTATAATACCTCTTGTACTGCGGGTTTCTATGAAGTCTATGATGTCTTTTAATGGTGGTGTAATTTCAAGCTCAGATTTTATCTTTTCAAGTGCCTGAGAATAATTGAGCCCTGAATTATAAAAAAGCCTATAAAATTCTTTGATGTGATTTATTTCTTCGTTAGAAAAATTTCTTCGTTTCAAACCTACAAAATTAACTCCACAATACCTTAATGGGATTCGTGCGGCGAGAACAAATGGGGGAATATCGTTTATTACTTTTGTATTTGACTCAATCATTACATTCTTCCCTATCTTGCAAAATTGATGGACACCAACCATCCCACCTAAATTTGAGTAACAATCTATTTCTACATGACCTCCTAAATTTACACCATTGGAAATAATAACATTATCACCTATTACATTATCATGAGCAATGTGACAGTGATTCATAATATAACAATTTTTCCCAATTACTGTTTTATAACTATATGATGTGCCTTTACACACAGTTGTTTGTCCTTTAATAAAAGTACCGTCTCCAATTTCAACAGTGGTATATTCGTTATGATAATTAAGAGAATTAGGCCAAATTGCTATTGAGGAGCTATGAAGAATTTTAACCTCAGTACCAATCCGAGTGCCTTTACCAATAAATACGCAGGGACCGATATAACAATTATCACCTATTTCAACATCATCTTCAATTACACTATATTCTTTTATGATAACATTATTACCAATTTTCGCTTTTGGACTGATTGTATATAATTTTGAATTTAACACTTTAAAATTTATAATTATAGTCGCTCTTTAGATTTGAAGTTAAAATTGTGATTAAATTTTTTTTAAAAAGACTATTTGATCAATTGCATTTTTCGGACAGCTTTAAAAAGCTGTCTTGTATTATCTCTTACCTCAAATACATAGAAATATGTTCCAGAGGTAAGATTAAATTCATTAGAATTAAAATTAATTTCATATTCACCCGGCAAGCAATAATAATTATAATCTAAAGTAGAAACCAATACCCCTTTAATATCATAAATTTTCAAAGTTACATAACCGGGTTGTTTTAAACCGAAAACAATTTTAGTAGCTGGATTAAAAGGATTAGGATAATTTTGATTTAAATAAAAATTTAAAGGTTGAAACTGTGATATTTGTTTAATTCCAACATTCTGTGCTGGAGCTACATACACTGCCTTTGAATATGTTGTGTTGCCCTGAGTTGTAACTTCAGTATAAATTATAGTAATTACAGGAAATTTGTAGTTCTGTTTGTACCAAGAATATGTTGTTAATTTAGTTGTAGTAATAACAGCAACACCAAAGATTACAGTAGAATCTTTTATATTTTCTACAACCTTCACTCGTAAGGTATTATTTATATTACCGTAAGGCAACGTAAGATTTCCATAAGCATCTCCAACAACCGAAATAGTACCTGACCTATAATTAGTCCCGAGTGAAACATTAAATTGTCCATAGAAATTATCATTTATTGTTGACTGATAAGTAAATGGGTACTGAATCAAAGTTGCTGGATTTGAAAGCGGTGCAACTACTGAACTGTTTGCAAGCCCGTAATCAAGGATTTGTGTTGGAGAAGTCTGGTAATAAAGATAGGTACCATTCGAATTACCTGCAATATTTGCTTGTGGGAAACTATTACCATAAGGTGTTGAAGATGGAGAAGAAAAATAAATGTTAGATGAATCTTGATAAATTACAAGATTGGAAAAATTCCAGTTAATATTTGCACCTGAATTACCGGGATAAATATTAGTTGTATCACAATTTAAATTTTTTGCAATGTCCCCAATCTGTGGGTTGATTGCCGATGTTATTGTGATTTGCCCAAAAACAGAAGTACTTATGAAAAAAGATATAATTATATTTATTACTTTTTTCATAACAAATAAAAGATTTTAATTAAAATTTTATAAGAATTATATTTTTTCAACTTTTATTTCTCAAGGTAAAAATACTGCACAGGCAATTGCAGTTGTCCATAAACCATTCTTATCACCCTCAGCTGACTGTGTAATATTAAAAGTTTTAAAAATCTTACCACTTTGTTTATAAACTTGTTCTCTTTCATTCCATGCAGTTTCAGGATCAAACTCAACTCCTAAAGTAGTCGCAAGCATTGTAGCAGCGAGATCTTCTGCATAGTCACCAGCGATTTTTTCTGTTTCTCCAAACGGATGGTGTTCTGAAATATAACCATAATGGCTTCCATCTGAGGGTAGAGCTACTCCAATAGATGAGGCAATTAACCTGTTTGGTTCATTGGTAAAATTACGCGCCATCACACAAAATGTTATTTGACCAGGCTCTATTAACTGAATCCCTTGCTCTCTCGAGATTCGTTTACAACCCGGTGGATAAATACTTGAAACCATAACAAGATTAAGTTTTTCAATACCTGCATGTCGCAAAGCTAACTCAAAAGATTGCAGATAGTCTTTGTGTCTTCCTACCCCTTTGGTAAAAAAAATTTTTGTTGGAATAAACAATTTAAGGCTCCTTTAAAATTTAATTTAAAAAATACCCTTTTAAAAAATTAACTAAGAATTTTTAGAAATTTCCTTTTCCCAACTTTAAGAATTTGCTCCTTACCTTTTTTCACTACAAAATTAATGTCTGTAATTTTTTTCCCGTTGATTGAAACACCACCCTGCTCAATGAGGCGTCTTGCCTGAGCATTTGAACCAGCAAGCTGAGTTTCTGTCATTAAGTTAACAAGTTTTATTTCTTCACCTGTCAAATGATACTCATCGATTTCGGAAGGAATATCTTTTCTAACAAATATTCTGTCGAATTCTGCCATTGCCTCTTTTGCCTCATCTTCTCCATAATACAATTTAACAAGTTCATAAGCCAATCTCCGTTTAAAATCACGAGGATTATTTTCAGGGTTTTCAAGCCCTTTTTTTATTTCTTCAAGTTCAGTAACAGGTAATCTTGTACAGAGTATAAAATATTTATATATCAGGATATCAGGAATACTCATTGTTTTACCGAAGATTTCATTTGGAGGTTCTGTAATACCGATATAGTTATTTAAAGATTTACTCATTTTTTCACTTCCATCAGTACCTTCAAGTAAGGGCATTAATACAACAACCTGTGGTTCCTGACCAAAACGTCTCTGTAAATCTCTCCCCATAAGATTATTGAATTTTTGATCCGTTCCACCAAGTTCTACATCTGAATTTATTGCGTAAGAATCATACGCCTGCATTATTGGATATAAAATTTCGTGCAATGCTATTTCTTGTTCCTCTTTTAATCTATTTGTAAAATCATCTCGTTCAATAATTCTCTGCAGGGTAAATTTACTCATTATATCAATCAAATTATGTAGATCTAATTTTGAGAGCCATTCTGAATTATACTTTATTTCAGTTTTATTAGGGTCAAGAATTTTACTTGCCTGTTCGAAATAAGACTGACCATATTCACGTGTTTGTTCAAAAGTGAGTTGAGGACGTGTTTTTTTCTTACCTGTTGGATCGCCAATCATTCCAGTAAAATCACCAATTATTAAAATTGCAGTATGTCCGAATTCCTGAAACTCTCTTAGCTTATTTAAAACTACAGCATGACCTAAATGTAAGTCAGGTTTTGATGGATCACAACCTAATTTTATTCTTAAAGGCTTTTGAGCTTTTATTGAATGTTCTATTTTTTTAACCAGTTCATCCTCTGGAATAATTTCTACGGTGCCTTTCCTTATGACATCCATTTGTTGATTAACTGTGCCGTACATTATATTTTTTTATGTTTCTTTCTTCTTCCCGTTTTTTAATTGTTTCTCTTTTATCAAAAAGTTTTTTTCCTTGTGCAAGAGCAAGCTCAACCTTAACATAAGAATTTTTAAAGTATAACTTAGTAGGAATTAAAGTTAATCCTTTTTCTTCAAGTTTGCTCTTTAATCGTTTCAGTTCTGATTTCTTTAACAACAACTTTCTATTGCGATTTGGTTCATGATTGTTAATGTTGCCAAATCTATATTCAGAAATGTGAGAGTTAATTAACCACAATTCCCCATCAATAAATTTTGCATAAGCATCCTGAATATTAGCCTTCCCTTCACGTAAGGACTTCACTTCTGTCCCTTTCAGTACAAGCCCAGCTTCAAAAGTCTGCAGAATATTGTACTGAAAATTAGCTTTCCGATTTGTTGTTATTATTTTAATTTTGTCTGATATATTCTCCAAATAATTTAAGCTACAAAGTTATTTATAATAACCTGTAAAGTCAATTAATATATATGAGGATAAAACAATTTGCTGTAAACCCTTTAGAAGTAAATTTATATATTTACTTTGATGAAATCACAAAAGAAGGGATTCTAATTGATCCCGCAGTTTTTAATAATTCTGAAAAAGAAGAGTTAATAAATTTTATCCAGAAAAATAAAATCAAAATAAAGTACATATTAAACACACATGGACATTTTGACCATATTTTAGGTAACAAATTTTGCAGTGACACATTTTGTGTACAAAGCGGTTTAAACTCCAATGACAGGTTTTTAGTAGAAAATGCAGCTACTCAGGCGGCAATGTTTGGGTTAAGTATATTAGAAGACTTTTCTTATGATTTTAATCTCGATGAAAAATTTAAATTTAAACTTGGAGAAAATGAAATTTCTATACTTCATACACCCGGTCATTCTCCAGGTAGTGTTTGCATAATTGATAACAAGGAAAAAGTAGTTTTTTGCGGAGATCTGATTTTTTATCGCTCAATTGGTAGAACCGATTTACCCGGTGGTAACTTTGATACTTTACTAAATTCAATTACTAAAAAACTTTTTGAAGTATGCTCAGATGATTATACACTTTATCCCGGACATATGAATGAAACTACTATTGGGGACGAGAAAAGATTTAACCCTTTTTTACAACCTTATTTCTGAACAAAGGATTTTACAATTTGTAATGTTTGATCAAGATACTTTGCATCGTATTTTTTCAATGCAAATCTAACCATTAATGCTAAATTACTTTTATCAATATTCTTTGTTCGCAAGTAATAAATTATATCACCATCACCTGTTTCTTTTGACATATAAGAAGCACGTTTAAAATCAAAATTAGAGCCATTAAAATTTTCATAATCAGATATCTTTTCAGGTATTAATAAATTTGCATCATATTCAAGCTTATAGATAAACTGGTCGAATTTAGCATCATCAAAAGTACCTTTAAATGCAAGTACAAGGCAGGAAACATTAGTATCAGAATGATTCACCATCCTGTATGAAACAAGATCAAAAGCACCTGTTGAAATAGTAGATTTGAGTGTCCATTCATTTGAAAAATCTAATTGAAAACCTACTATTGTATCTTGAATTTGATTAACTTGAGCATAAGTAATGGTAGCAAAAAAAATGCTAATTGAAAATATTAATAAATTAAATAGTTTCATCACGGCAAAATTGATTTAATTTTTTGATACTCTTCAGTAAAAATTCCTTGTGTCGGATCTGGTTTAATTTTTAATTTTTTCAGTTGTTCTTTAACGTTATCTATCCTATCCTGAGGAAGAGGATGTGTAGAAAGTAATCTTTCAAGTCCACCGGGTTCTTCACCTTTTTTCTTCTGTTCAGCAACAATCTTATCAAAGAAAAAGGTAATAGCGCCGGGATAGTACTTTGTACCCATAAGATATCTGATAGAATAATTATCAGCTTCTTCTTCATCAGAACGGCTATTTGCAAGTAATCCAAGACCTGCAAATAGATTTGCAGCAATTTCAGCCGCAGCGTTAGGATTATCGCCAAGAACAATACCCATTAATATATTTAACCCGTAAATTGTAGTTAATCTTTGTGTCATATGTCTTCGTTCTGCATGAGCAATCTCATGAGCAAGTACTCCAGCCAGAGTTGCTTCGTTATCAATGAATTTCATTAAGCCAGTATAAACATAAATATAACCACCCGGAGTACAAAAAGCATTTACTATTGTATCATTAATTACTTGAAATACATAGGGAAAAACGTTTTTATATTCAATTTTAGGAGATGTATTAATTATATATTTACCAATACCTGAAACATAATTTTTAATTTCATCATGCCCTTTAAGCATTGGATACTCACCTGGACGTGACTTAATTTCTTTATCAATTTCCTTCCCTAATTCAATATCATCATCTTCAGAAAAAATATTAATTCCACAACTGTAAAAAACGCCCAGAGACAAAGGAAGGCTTATAAAAAATGCAATTAAAAAGTTTAAATACTTTTTGGACATATATTTATATTTTTTACTATTAAAAAAATATCAATTCTTTATTTATTATACAATCTAAATTCTGTTCGGTTCCTAAATTAAATACATTCATTGAGTAAAATTTTAAAATTTTACTTAACGTCAATAATCAGAAGTTAGGTTATTGTTATTGCTTAAAAAATTTCAGTAAGTCTAAATCCTTATAATCTTTCTTTTTACCTCCGATTTTGGTCAAGATTATAGGGAAAACAAAAATTTAAAATTTGGTATTGATTTATTAAAGAAATATTTTTAATTTTATTGCAAGATGATGAAGACCGTCTTAAATAGTGTGGTAGTTTTGGTGTTTCTTTTTACTGGTTTTATTTTTGCATCCGGTAATAATAAACACCTCTACTCAGGTAATTCAGGCAATAATTATGTAGAAATCGGAAATCCCGACGACTACAAACTTTACCAGAATTACCCTAACCCATTTAATCCTGTTACTACAATCGGCTACACTATTAAAAAAGAAGGTTATGTTAACCTTCAAGTTTGTAATTTAGTCGGTCAAGTCATCAAAGTTCTTGTAAGTGAGTACCAGTCACCTGGATCTTATGAAGTTGAATTTGATGGTTCAGAGTTGACAACAGGTGTCTATTTATATAAGCTACAAATAAATGGCTTTACCTCTGTTAAGAGGATGACTTTAATTAAGTAGTTACTTACAGACATTTTTTTGTAAAATCAAACGGGGGTAATTAACAATGAAGTTTAGTATACTTTTTTTTATATTTTTATTAATTACTGTTCTTACAGCTAATTCACAAACAGTAAACATCCTTGATGACTTCTCTAAAAAAGCAATGCCCGGCTGGCAATGGGAAGGCATTACAATGAAATATTCCCACGAAGAAGATAATAAAACTAATGGATTTGCTGAAATCCATTTTCTGAATACAGGCAAACCAAATTCTTCGCTTGGAAAAATTACAAAATATAAAGAATTTCTTTTCACAGCCGGCAATTATATCAATGTTATGTTATTAGGTGTTAATAATGATGTTTCAGCAAGAATAGAACTCTTATATGATATTGATAACAATGGTAAATATAATGAAGATAAAGATATTATGCTTAAATCTACACCAATACCGCTTAACTTTTCAGGGTGGAAAGAAATCAAAGTTCAACTTACTGAAAACAACTTTAAGATTGTATCAAAATTCAATGATGATTTTTCAGTAACAGAGGAAGAAGTTCTTGCGTTCCAGATTGAATTTGAAGCAGGAGCAAACTTTAAACCAGCAAAGTTTGAATCTGGTATTGCACTTATAAGTGAAATTGTGAGTAAAGATAATCTTACTCTTAACACAGAAGATAAAGAGAAAGAATCATATTTCGAAGCAAAAAATTATCCTAACCCTTTCAATCCTACAACTACAATTAGTTACATATTGAAAGAAAGCGGACATATAAAGTTAACTGTTTATGATAGGTTAGGAAGAGAAGTAAAAGTACTTGTAGATGAAACACAGGGACCGGGAACTCACACAGTTGAGTTTGATGGTTCCAATTATCCAAGTGGGATTTACTTTTACCGAATAAAAATGAATGATAAAATTGAAGTCAAGAAAATGATTCTTGCTAAATAATTAACTCTCCCCTTCTTATCGTTTTATAATAATTCTTTTTTCGAAAGCTTTTACTTCATTAATAAATTTTTCATTTAACTTTTCAGGCTTGTTAGTTTTCGGATTTAGGTTCACCAACACTCCAAGCGCAGTTGCAATAAGTTGATATGTTTCAGGGTTAACCATAACCTGCTCAAAGCAGAAGCTTGAATTTTTAATCCATTTAATCCTTGAATATATTTCAAGTAAATCATCAATAAAAGCAAATGATTTATAATCTATAACATTTTTAACCACAACAATTTTCATCCCATCTTCAAAGAACCCATTTCTTAAAAGTTTATAACCAAAATTTTTTCTGTATTCTACTCTACCTATTTCAAAATATTTCAAATAGACTGCATTATGTACAATACCCTGAGAATCTACATCAAAAGATCTTACACGTACACTACATTTATGTTTAAAATTTGAAAGATGTTTGAACATAGTTTTTGGATTTTATCTCAATTTAAATTTAAGTATATTAATGTTTTATAGTATCTTAAAAGCTTATTAAATAAATATACTCTTTTTATGGACAGAATTAAAGTACTAATAATGGGAGCAGCTGGTAGGGATTTTCATAATTTCAATGTTCTCTACCGTGATAATCCACGTTATGAAGTTGTTGCTTTTACTGCAACACAAATACCTTACATTGATGATCGAAAATATCCTGCAAAGTTAAGCGGGAAACTTTATCCTAAAGGAATTCCAATTTATCCTGAATCCGAGCTTGTTAAGCTCATTAAAAAACACAACATTGATGAAGTTGTTTTTTCTTATTCTGATGTTAATTTCAATTATGTAATGGAGAAAGCATCTTTAGTGACTGCAAACGGTGCATCATTTAAAGTACTCGGTTATAACCAAACTGCTATTAAGTCTTCAAAACCAGTTGTTGCAGTTGTAGCAATAAGAACAGGAGCAGGCAAAAGCCAAACATCACGGAAGGTTATTGAAATTTTAAAATCAATGAATAAAAATGTTGTTGCAATCAGACATCCAATGCCCTATGGAGATCTTGTTGCTCAGAAAGTTCAAAGATTTGCTACACTTGAAGATTTGAAAAGGTATAAATGCACAATTGAAGAAATGGAAGAATATGAACCACATATAACACGTGGAAATGTTATTTATGCAGGGGTTGATTATGAAGCAATAATTCGTGAGGCTGAAAAAGAAGCAGATATTATTCTCTGGGACGGCGGTAATAATGATATGCCATTTTATAAAGCAGATTTAGTAATAACAGTTACAGATCCACACAGACCTGGCCATGAATTAACTTATTATCCCGGTTTAACTAATCTTAATATTGCAGATGTTGTTGTTATTAATAAAATAGATTCTGCTATACCTGAAAATATTCAAAAAGTTCGTGATAGTATTCAAAAAATAAATCCAAAAGCAATCGTAGTTGAAGCTGCTTCTCCTATTTCACTTGAAAATGATTCTGATATAGCAGCTATAAAAAACAAGAAAGTACTTGTTGTAGAAGATGGTCCTACACTTACACATGGAGAAATGAAATATGGAGCTGGAATTATTGCTGCAAAGAAATTTGGAGCAAAGGAAATAATAGATCCAAGACCTTATGCTGTAAAAAGTATCAGGGAAACTTATGAAAAATATCCCAATGTTGGAACACTTTTACCCGCTATGGGTTATGGAACACAACAAATTAAAGACCTCGAAACTACTATAAATCGTGTCCCTTGTGATACAGTAATTATAGGAACTCCAATTGACTTACGTCGCCTGATAAAGATAAAACATAAATCTGTCAGGGTTACATATAAACTTCAGGAAATTGGCAAACCTGATTTAACTGATATTATTTCAGATTTTCTGAAACATAAGAAATAGTAATAAATAAAAAAGCCTCTCAATTTAGAGGCTTTTTTATTTAAAGCAATTTGTTCAGCTTCTCAAGCTTTGCAAGTGCTTCTTTATACTTTTCTCTTTCTTTTTCTACAACAGCAGGAGATGCTTTAGAAAGGAATTTTTCGTTTTTCAATTTTTGTTCAAGATTTTGTAGGTACTTTTCGAGGTTTGTTTTTTCTTTTAAAAACTTCTCTCTGTTAAATCCTTCACCTTTAGAGTCATAATCCAGCAAAAGAAATATCTCATAATCAGGAAGTACATTTGAAACTGCCCTATCTTTCACCAGAAAACTCTCATCATAAACATTAAGAACTTCGAGGTTGCAGAGTTTTACTACAAGATTATAATAACGGCTATCGCTAAGAATTTTATCTTCTGCAGAAGCTTTTATTGTTACCTTACATTTTCTTGAAAAAGGAATTTTATTCTCAGCTCTTAAATTCCGAATAGCTACAATGATTTCAATAAACTTTTCAAAATTTTCTTCTGCTTCAAGATTAATTTTATCCTCTGAAAGTTCAGGGAATTTTTCAAAAGAGATTGTCTTCATTTCGCCTGATGAAGTGAAAATATGCCAGAGTTCTTCAGTTACAAAAGGAATTACAGGATGTAGTAACTTTAATACGTTTTTATATATTTCAATTGATGTATTAATAATAGCACGAGCAGATAATTTATTTGCTTCAATTTTAATTTTTAAAAGTTCAATGTACCAGTCACAGAAATCATTCCACACAAAAGAATAAAGGGATTTTGCATATTCATTGAGTTTATACTCATCAAGATTCTTCTTAACTACCTGTAAAGTATGAGCAAATCTTGAGTCAATCCAGGCATCAATAAAATCATATTCAGGTTCTTTATCACCATACTCATCAGAATTTATTAATCTTTCTTTAGTTATGTGTAAAAACCGACCTGCATTCCAGAGCTTTGTAATAAAATTGCGTCCGATTTCTGTTTTGTCTTCATCAAAAAGTATATCATTACCCAATGGAGCAAGATAAATTATTGTAAAGCGAAGTGCATCAGTCCCATATTTATCCATTATGTCAAGAGGATCAGGTGAATTGCCAAGCGTCTTTGACATTTTTCGTCCCTTACCATCTCTAACAATTGAATGAAAATAAACATCTTTGAATGGTATATCTTTCATATATTCAAGTCCAGCCATAATCATTCTTGCAACCCATAGAAATATAATATCTGCGGCAGTAGAAAGAAAATCAGTAGGATAATAGTAGTTCAGTTCTTTATTTTCACGGTCACGTTCAGAGTTTTCCCAACCAAATACACTAAATGGCCATAACCATGATGAAAACCAGGTATCAAGCACATCAGGATCTTGAGTCCAGTTTTCAATATCTTCTGGAGGATTAACATCACAATATATTTCTCCAGTTTCTTTATGATACCAAATAGGAATCTGATGCCCCCACCATAATTGTCTTGATATACACCAATCACGGATATTCTCCATCCAGTGATTATAAACTTTTACATACCTATCAGGATGGAACTTAATTTTCCCTTCATTAACAACTTTTAAAGCAGGTCCTGCAAGCTTATCCATTCTGACAAACCATTGATCAGATAATATAGGTTCAATAACTGCACCTGATTTTTGCCCAAAAGATACATTGTGAATGTACTCTTCTTCTTTTACAAGGTAACCTTCTGACTTTAATTTTTTTACAACTTCTTTACGAGCTGTAAATACATCAAGCCCTTTAAATTCAAATGCAAGTTCATTTAAACGAGCTTCTTTATCAAGGATATTTATCTGAGGAAGATTATGCCTAAGTCCAATTTCAAAATCGTTGAGGTCATGGGCGGGAGTTATTTTCAATGCACCTGTTCCAAATTCAGGATCAACATATTCATCTGCAATAACAGGTATATGTTTTCCATTTGCAGGCAGAATTACTTTTTTCCCAATAAATTCTTTATATCTGCTATCATCAGGATGAACTGCAACCGCAACGTCTCCAAACATCGTTTCAGGTCTTGTCGTAGCTATCAAAATATGTGAGCTAAAATCAACAAGTGGATATTTAATGTAATAAAGTTTATCATTAACTTCTCGGAATTCAATTTCATCATCACTTAAAGCAGTTTGTGAAACAGGATCCCAGTTAATAATTCTTTTACCTCTATAAATGTACCCTTTCTTATATAAATCTACAAAGACTTCCTTTACAGCTTTAGAAAGTCCTTCATCAAGTGTAAATCTTTCTTTACTCCAGTCAACTGAAACACCAAGTTTTTTCAGCTGGTTTAAAATTATACCTCCATGTTTTTCTTTCCACTTCCAGACCTCTTCAACAAATTTTTCTCTTCCTAATGAGTATTTACTTATACCTTGTTCAGCGAGGTATCTCTCAACCATAATTTGAGTTGCAATCCCAGCATGATCCATACCCGGTACCCAACATACTTCAAACCCAAGCATACGTTTCCATCTGCAATATATATCCTGTATTGTATTGTTTAAAATGTGTCCGATGTGCAGAATACCTGTAACATTTGGAGGAGGTATTACAACTGAATATTTTGGTTTATCTAAATTAACAGTTGATTGATAAATTTTCTCTTTTTCCCAGTAAGTACGCCATTTTGGTTCTACTTCTGAAGGATTATATTTATTCGGGAATTCTCTCATAATTACTGTAAACTTTGATTTTTTGTCATAATTTCATAAGCCAGATCAAGGTATGCAATAGCTCCCGCTGAGCTGATCTGGTATAAACAGAGTGGTTTTCCGTAAAATGTTGCTTCATTCAGTAAATTTGAAGCAGGAATAAAAGTTTTCATCAGATAATCATTATATTTTATTTTAAGTTCCTGTTCTGAAATTTTTGTTACTTTAGAATCTTTTTCATACATTGTGAAAAAAATCCCTTCAATCTTAAGCTCAGGGTTCGAAACTTCTTTTATCCATTGTACATAATTAAAAAGTTTATCAAGTGCATCAAGAGTTAAATAGCCACACTTAACAGGAATCAAAACAGAATCAGAAGCAGTTAGAGCATTCGTTGTAACTCCACGTAAGATTGGAGGACAATCAATTATTATATAATCATACTCATTTTTTATATCTCTAAGGGCATTTTTCAAAACTGTTTTATTTTCAGCTGAACGTGCAAACTTCTCATCTACATTAAGAGAGATAATATTAGAGGGAACAAAATCCAGATATTCGATTTCTGTTTTGTGAATAGTATAATGGATAGATTTAGTAAAACTGAATATCTCAAGAATCCCGCCTTTTATTTTATCCGATGTAAAACCTAAAGCTATATTAGCTGAACCATAAGGATCAATATCAATCAGAAGTGTTTTTTGCTCATAAACAGCAAGTGAAGCTGCAAGATTAACAGCTGAAGTTGTTTTACCAACTCCACCCTTTGCGAGGCAAATTGATATTACTTTACCCATCAATCAACATAAATTAAGAGGTTAACTACTTCATTTAAACTGGCTTTTAAAATATCTCCCTTTTGAACAATTCCACTCCCGGCAGGTGAACCAGTAAAAATCAAATCACCTTTTTTAAGAGAGAATATACTTGAAATAAATGATATTAACTTATATATATTATTAATCATTAACTTGGTGTTTGAATTCTGTACTATAACATCATTAATCTTTAATGTAAAATCCAACTCTAAAGGATTATTTATATATTCAATAGGTAATAAATCTGAAACAGGAGCTGAACCAATAAACCCTTTTGAAACTGCCCAAGGCAGACCTCGTTGTTTAGCTACAGTTTGTAAATCCCTTAGCGTCATATCAAGACCTATACCTATACCTGCGATATACTCTTTTGCTGAACTCTCAGATATACCAAATCCATTCATCCCTATTGCCACAACAATTTCGCACTCATAAGACAAAGTTTCAGAAATTTTTTGCCCTTCATATACAGGAATACTAATCCTACCTCCATTGTGACAAATTGCAGAATTTGGTTTCAAAAAAATAACCGGTAGGTCATTTTCTTTTCTAATATAATTATCATTTATTTCCTCAATATGTTCAACATAGTTTTTCCCGACACAATAAATATTATTGACTGTAAAAATTTCATCAGTAATCAGTATGTTTAGTTGATTATAATTCACTATAATTAATTCGATTTTTTGAAATTATCGCAAAAGGTTTACAATCAAGTTCAAAACCATCAAATGGGGTATTACGGGATTTAGACTTAAATTTGTTTTTATCAACTTTCCAGGGTTGGTCTGTTTTTATTAATGTCAAATTAGCATCTTCCCCTTCCCTAATTCTTATATCAGCCAAATTAAGCAATCTACGGGGATTAATGGAAATTTTTTCTATCAATTTTTCAAAACTTATAATGCCCTTTTTAACCAGATAAGTATAACACAAACCAATTAAGGTTTCCAGTCCAATTATTCCGAATGGAGCTTCAGAAAAAGGTAATGCTTTTTCAATCTCACTATGTGGTGCATGATCTGTAGCAATAATATCAATTACATCATTTTTTATAGCTTCAATAATTATTTCCACACTTTGAGCTGATCTAAGAGGAGGATTCATTTTTGCGTTAGTTCCATATAATTTTACACTCTCATCAGTTAAGATAAAATGGTGAGGACAAACTTCAGCTGTTACCCGTAAATTGTCATTTTTTGCACGAGAGACTAATTCAATAGAACGTTGACTGGAAATATGCTGAATATGATATTTTGCAGATGGAACCGATTTAAGTACTTCAAGATCTCTGGCTATACAAACTGACTCGCTATCCTCAGGTATTCCTTTATAATTAAGCTCCTTTGAAATTTCGCCTTCATTCATCACTCCTGAATTAAAAAGATAAACATCTTCACAATGTTGCAAGAGAGGAATATCATATTTTGAAAGTTCTCCGAAAGCAGTTTTTAATAATCTTGAATTATAGACCGGGCTTCCATCATCAGTAAAAGCAATTGCTCCAGAAGAAATAAGTTCATTAAAATTTAAAAGATTCTCACCTTTTCTTCCTTCAGTAACACAAGCCGAAAAATGAGTTTCAATAGGAAGCTCGTTAGAATTTTTGTTAAGTTCTCCAAGCAATGTAGAATTATCAAATGGCGGATTTGTATTTGGCATACAAAGGACACCAGTAACACCGCCATTGGCTGCAGCAAGAGAACCAGAAAACATATCTTCTTTATGAGTTTGTCCAGGTTGACGAAAATGGACATGCATATCAAACACACCGGGAATACCTATTACATTACTGCAGTCAATGACATCAATATTATCCCAGAAAATAGTTCCGGGTTCAAAAATTTTTTCAATTTTACCTTTAACAATAAGGATACTAAGTCTCTTGCCTTTAAGTTTGTCAAGAGGAGAAAAAATTGCAATATTTTCCAATAAGAGATTAAGCATAAAAAAAGTGGGCAATACTGGATTCGAACCAGTGACCTCTTCCGTGTGAAGGAAGCGCGCTAACCAGCTGCGCCAATTGCCCTCAAAAAATTAAATTATAAAAAATAAATATCATTTTAAACGGAAAAACCTCTATTAGTTGCATTGATAAAGCACAGCTGTCCAAAATAAAAATGGAACTGAAATAAAACATTAAAAGCTATTCAAATTGGACAGTTTTTTCTTTATTTGTTCTTATTCTTAAATCAATCCCTCTTAATCATTTTTTTATTTCTTTGTCCTTTCTTTCCCTTCTTCAACGTTTTGGACAGATGTGGCACTAATTTTTTTAAGTCATTTCTTTGTACTGACTTTTTTAAACACTATTATTGCATTATTACATTCTAAATGAAATGTTTATATCACTATCTGAATTCTTCTTTAAAATGAAATTACGGATTGGGAAAAATTTTTAAAACAGTATAAAAAAATAATAGAATTTTTTTAATCACCGAACATAAAGTTCCAGAGGATGTAGTCAAGAATTAATATCATTGCTGAGTTTATGACAAAAGATTTAATAGTTGATAATCCAACTCCCTGCGCTCCCCCTTCAGTTTGAAATCCAACATAACAACCTATAGAAGAAATTGATATGCCAAAGAAAATTGATTTTGTTGTTGCAGCAAAAAAGTCTTTAAGTTCGAAGGATTTTCTAAAACCATTCATAAAAGTTTCTGATGAAACACCCAGAAAAAGTATGGTAACAATATAAGAACCAAGAATAGCAATTGCACTTGCATAAACTACAAGAGCAGGAAGCATAATTGTAGTGGCAACAATTCTTGGCATCGCAAGATATCTAACAGGGTTAATTGCCATTGATTCAAGTGCATCAATTTGCTCTGTAACTTTCATTGTTCCAAGTTCAGCTGATATAGATGCCCCTACTCTACCAGCCAGAACAATTGCAGCAAGAACAGGTCCTAACTCAATTATAATTGCTTTTGGAGTTGAAGAACCGAGAATGCTATTTGGGATCAATCCCCGTATTTGATACGATACCTGCCATGCAGAAACCGCCCCTGTAAATAATCCAATAATAGCAATTAAAAGCAGTGAATTTACTCCAATATGCACCATCTGATCTATAATTAGCTTTCTGTCTTTAAAAACGCGAGGAAGACTTCTAATTACACCAAATACTAATAAAGCATAATTTCCAAATTCTATAAAGAAACTTTTTATTTTTTTCTCTATTGCTGTAACCATAATTTTTAAGTTAAACGTTGAACTCTAACCTGTAAAAGTTTATTTCCGGATTTCTTTGTTACAGTAAAAATTAATCCTTTATAATCAACACGTTCAAAAATTTCAGGGATATGTCCCGTTACATATTGAAGGAATCCACCCAGCGTAATATATTCATCAGGGTTAAGAGGTAAATCTGTATTTAGCATTTTATTGAATTCATCTATCGTTATCTCAGGATTAATAAGGTAGATACCTTTTTTATCTCTTGTAATAGAACGTGATTCAACATCATACTCGTCTTCTATTTCACCAACAATTTCCTCAATTATATCCTCAAGAGTAACAAGCCCTTCAACACCTCCTAATTCATTAACAACTATTCCAATATGAACATGCCTTTTTTGAAACTCTTTTAATAATTCACCAATATGTTTTGTTTCTGGAATAAAATGAGCTGGTCTTAAAATATCTTTCAATACAATTAGATCGCGATGTTCAGCTGCACTAATTAAATCTTTTGAATAAATTACGCCGATAATATTATCAATTGTTTCCTTGTAAACTGGAATTCTTGAATACCCCTCTTCAATAACAGTTTGTATAATTTTATCCCTATCGTCATCAATATCTATAGCAACCATTTTATTTCTCGGAACCATAATATCACGAGCAACTTTATCATTAAAGTCAAATATTTTTTCAATTAACTGATGTTCAGTTGAATCAATTATACCTGCTTTACGTCCTTCAGAAATAATCTGCCTTATTTCTTCTTCTGAGTGGTGAATTTCATCGCGTGTTACAGGCTCTATATTTATCATTTTCAAAATACGATTAGCAGAAACATTCAATAACCATATAAAAGGTCTGAATACACGATAGAAACCTTTCATAAAGCCGGAAAGACGCATACTAATTTTTAGAGGAAAACGAATCGCAACAGATTTAGGAGCAATTTCTCCAATTGTTACTGCAAGATAAGACAATATAAGTACACCAATAATAACTGTCAGAGACTTTGAGATATGAGATTCGAGTTTTAAAAAACTAATTATCGGTGAAAATAATTTTGAAAATACACCTTCACCAATCCAACCAAGTATCAGATTAACAACAGTTATTCCTAATTGTGCTGCAGAAATGTATTTATCTATATTATTTTTTATTTCCTTAAGATTTTTAGCTTTTACATCCCCTTTCTGGATAAGCGCTTCAATCTCTGTGTTTCGTACACGGAAGATTGAGAATTCCACAGCGACGAAAAGTGCATTAAGGAATATAAACAGGAAAACTACAATAAGTTCAAATAATATCTGTTCAACTTCTATCATTTAGTTAATTTATCTTTATCAGTAATAATTGATTACTTAGCGTAAATCATTTTCTTTATTTCGGTAGCCTCCCCTGTAGATATCTTGTAAAAATAAATCCCACTTGAAAGTTCATAATTGGAGGCATCAAATGTTACATAATAAACACCGGGATTTTGATATTTATCAACAAGAATATCAATTTCTTTTCCTTCAAGTGAGTAAACCTTCAATCTGACATAAGCAGGTTCCAAAAGCTCATAAGTTATAGTGGTAAGAGGGTTGAAAGGATTGGGAGAGTTCTGAAAAAGTTTAAAGTTCTTAACTGACGTAACACCTACTTTTAATTCCTGAGCTTGAATAATTTCTTTTTTATTATCAAGCAAAGAAATCTTTATAAAATAAACTCCATTTGATTTAAGTTTGTAATTAATATGATAAGTAAAAATCTCGAGTGAATCTTTTTTTGAGAACCTTGTATAGTTAGTTACGGGTATTTCATCAGTTAAGGTGGGATCTTCTGATTCTTTTCTGAGTTCAAGACGAAAGCCCCATAACTTGGATATATTAACGGCTTTCCACTGAATAGAAAGTTCAGATTTTTCTATCTTTGCATTGAGATCAAAGAGTTGCTTTTCCTGAGCAAAAGCAGAACTTGTAATAAAGGGAATAAATAACAAAACAAAAAATCGCCAAAAAGAACTATCACTGTTCATTTGTACTGTCTCAAATATTTCAATCTTTTTTCTAACTTTGCTCGAGGTATCAAAAGTTTATCTTTGCCAAAGATAGCTTCTTCCTGTGAAGTAAAAACAAGTTCAAATTCATCACTCATAACAATTGCTTCCTCAGGACAGACTTCCTCACAAAATCCACAGAAAATACATCTAACCATATTAATTTCAAATTTCTCGGGATAACGTTCTTTTTCCTTTTCAGTTTCAGCAGCCTGAACTTCTATAGCAAGTGCAGGACATACACGAGAACACAAACCACAAGCAACACATCTTTCTGTATTATCATCATTAAGAACAAGTACAGGCCTACCACGAAAGCTTGGAGGAGGTATCCATTTTTCTTCAGGATACTTTCGCGTAAACTTAGGTCTGAATATTTGTTTTAGAGTCAACATCATACCCTTTACAATCTGAGGTATGTAAGTTCGCTCTAAAAGCGTAAGATCTTTTTTCTTAACTATAGCCATACACTTATTTGAGCAAAACCATTTTTCTGGTTTGGGTAAACTCACCAGCATTTAATCTATAATAATAAACACCAGAACCAAGTCCAAAGTTCTCAGCATTAAAATCAAATGTATAAGAACCTTCCATTAATCTTACATTATCTAATAGAGTTGCAACTTTTCGCCCTGTTAGATCAAAAACATCAAGAGACACATTTGTTCCTTTTGCAAGAGAAAACTTAATATTAGTAACAGGATTGAACGGGTTCGGATAATTTTGGAAAAGCTCATATCCTTTAACTTCACTGGATATTCTATGAATTGAACTTGGGCTACCTAATTGCACCTTAAAAGTATCTACAATATACTGAGATGGATTACTTAAGGTAAAACACTTAATAACAATAGTTCCAAGTCCAATAGTTTGTCCATAAACATCAATTGTCAGTGTATCTTGCTGATTGGGAGATAGTATTATCTGAGGAGCCCCGGGAGGTGGAACGGTATCAGCAGTCGATGAATAACAGTTAATTCCAACACACAGGCTTGAAGTCCAACCGGGAGGCAAATTATTCACAACTCTTATAAATTTGAAGCTCTGTGAAACAGAAGAGATATTTTTAAAAATACCTTTTGTAGAGGTGGCAAGAAATGAAGAAGTATCCCCTACAACAACGGCAGGGCTAATTCTATAGAATAAAAAATTCTGAGAAAAAGAGGCAGTTGTAAACCCTAAAATTAAGATAACTAATAAGATTTTCTTCATAATTTTATACTTATAATTGATATAAATATAACAAGTTGATTTACATAAAGAAAGAGAAAAATCCAGGTAAAGAACCTAAGTTTTATTAAAATACCCCAGCACTCAAAATATCAATATCAAAATTTTCATTTTAGAACTATTATACCACTTATTCTTATTGTTTTAAAAATGAAATAGTATTAATTTTCTTTTATAAAACAGCGATAATAGTTTAATGCCAAAAATTGGAATTATATTAGGTTCAGGTTTACATCTGTTAGTAAAAAATCTTGAGGAAAAAAAGTTACTGTTATCTCAAAATAGCGGTATTCATCAAAAAAGAATATATAGCGGATACCTTAATGATAAACAGGTTACAGTGTTTCAAGGCAGAAACCATTATTATGAAGGACTTGGTAATAAAGATGTGCTATTTAATGTTAATTTTGCTGCAAAGCTTGGTATTGATGTTCTAATAATTACAAATGCAGCTGGTGGATTAAATCCAAATTTCAAAGTATCCGAATTAATGCTTATTACATCTCATATAAACCTTTTGATGAGACGGTTTCCAATAGTAAAGAATGTAATTCCATATAACTCAGAATTGATAAAAAGAATAAAACATTTAGCTACAAAAAACAAAATTAAACTTCATACAGGAACATACTGTGCAAGTATCGGTCCTATGTATGAAACAACTTCTGAAATAGCAATGTACAGAAAATATAACATTGACGCTGTTGGTATGTCAACAATTCCGGAGATTTTATACTCTCGCTCTATAGGAATAAATGTTATTGCAATATCCTGTATTACTAACTTATTAAAAACAAACAACACTGACACAATAAACCATTTAGAAGTTGTTGAAGCTGGTAAACGCGCATCAAACAACCTTTCAAGATTAATTAAATTGATTGTAAATGATAATTGATACACATGCTCACCTATATTATCCTCAACTTTTAAATAATATTGAGGAGATAGTAAAGCGGGCAGAGGAAAATCAAATAACTAAAATTATTATACCTGCTGTTGACCTAAAAACAGCTGAAGTGGCATGTAACTTAAGCGATAAATATGAAAATATTTATTGTGCAGTTGGTTTTCATCCGACCGAAGTTAAAAAACATAATTTATCTGAAATTAAAAACCTTGAAGATTTCGTTTCACATAAAAAAAATGTTGCTATTGGTGAAATTGGAATTGATTTATACTGGGATAAAGAGAATCTTAAGCAACAAATTGAATTTTTTGAAACACAAATCAATATGGCTCGGGAAATGAACCTTCCTGTTATAATACACACAAGAAACTCTTTTAACGAAGCATTTGAAATTGTACAAAAAAATTCTTCTCGATTAAAGGGGCAGTTTCATTGTTTCAGTGAAGACCCGAGTTCTGCTCAGAAAGTTCTCTCACTTGAAAATTTTTATCTATCATTTTGTGGAAATATTACATACAAAAATTTTAAAAAAACTGAAACAATCAAAACTGTTCCTGTTAACAGGTTACTTGCTGAAACTGACTCCCCTTTTATGACTCCAGAACCTTTTAAGGGAAAAGATAATGAACCATCATTTCTGAAACATACACTTGAAAAAATTGCTGAAATAAAAAATATTGTTTATGAAGAACTCATCAAACAACTTTATTTAAACACTAATAAACTATTTTTTAAAAAAGATGAAAGTATTTTACCGAAAATTTGATCCAACAAAAGAGATTCAAATCCCTGCTTATGCTACTCCATTTTCTTCAGGGCTGGATTTGTGTTCATCATCTATAGAACCAATTGAAATTCCACCAAACCAATACAGGTTGATACCAACTAACATTGTATTAGAATTACCTGAAGGCTATGAAGCACAGGTAAGACCACGAAGTGGACTTGCTCTGAATTATGGTATCACAGTTTTGAATTCACCGGGAACTATTGATTCTGATTATAGAGGGGAAATTAAAGTGTTATTAATAAATTTTGGTCCAAAACCTTTCATAATAAATTTTGGTGATAGAATTGCTCAATTAATAGTTTCAAAATATGAAAAAATTGAATTAGTTTACACTGAAGACCTCTCACCTACCAAAAGAGGGTCGGGAGGTTATGGAAGCACAGGTATATAATGAAAAATACAGGTACATTAAATATTGTTACCACTCCGATAGGCAATTATGCTGATTTTACAATACGAGCATTAGATTCGCTTAGAAATTGCGATTATATTGTGTGCGAAGAAATAAAAACTGCGAGACAACTAATAAACTTTTTTCAAATTCAAAAAGAACTTAAAGAATTAAATGAACACAATCAGGAGCAGGCTACACAGGAAATATTCTATGATTTAATAAAAGGCTCTTCAATAAGCATTATCTCAGATTGTGGAACTCCTGCCTTTGCTGATCCCGGTATTCCACTTATAAAACTGGCAAATGACTATGGAGTTAAAGTAAATTTTGTTCATGGAGCAAATTCAGTTTTTGCAGCACTCTCAGTTTGTGGTTTTGATATCAGTCGTTTCAGATATATAGGTTTTTTATCACCAAAAAAGGAAAAAAGGAGACAACAACTCCACAAATTAAAGACTATCAAAGAAACTTTTATTATTCTCGATACTCCATATAGATTGCCAAACCTCCTTTCTGATATTTTAGAATATTTACCTGAAAGAAGAGTGTTTTTCGCTCTTGACATTACAACACCAAACGAAAATTATTTCAGAGGAAATATCGAAACAGTTACTAATCAAATAAAAGAACACTTTGGGGAATCAAAAATATCAGCAGAATTTGTTTGTATAGTTGAGAAGTTCAGAGGCTAATATATATAAACTAATTTATATATATTATGTAACTAATAGATATTATTATTAGTTATATAATTTATTTAACACTATTTCTATAATCTAAATTTTACATATTTCATATTAAAATTTAGATATTCTAAAAATCCCTTAAAAAAACAATTTTTTATTATATATCAAAATAAAAGACCCCTTCATTAATCTCGCTTTAATTTTGAATAAAAAAGTTTAAGATTTAATCTAATAACCTTACTTTTTCTAATCATCTGGATAAATAAGTGGATTGAATAAAAACAATAAGTTAAGTAAGTTTAAATATGAAAATTACTTACAAATCTGCGGGTGTTAACATTTCAAAAGCAGATAAATTTATCGAAAAAATAAAACCTCTTGCAAAACTCACATTCTCTAAGGATGTTTTAAGTGGAATTGGTAATTTTGGAGCATTTTTTAAAATTGATATTAAAAAATATAAAAATCCAGTTCTTGTATCAAGTATTGATGGGGTGGGTACTAAACTTTTGCTTGCAACATTAATGAAAAAATATGACACTGTGGGTGAAGATTTAGTAAATCATTGTGTAAATGATATTGCAGTTTGCGGTGCTACTCCTCTTTTCTTTATGGATTATTATGCTATTGGAAAACTTAATGTTGAAATTTCATACAATATTCTAAAAGGGATAGTTAGAGGATGTAAAAAAAATAAACTCTCACTTATTGGTGGAGAAACCGCAGAGATGCCGGGTTTATACAGGAATTCAGACTTTGATCTTGCAGGTTGTATTGTGGGAATAGTAGAACGCAAAAAAATTATTAGTTCCAGTAGAGTTTCTCGAGGAGATATATTAATTGGAATAAAATCTAATGGGTTGCACACAAACGGATACTCACTTGTTCGTAAAATCTTTACTACTTTAGATTACAGGAAAATTTTTCAAGGAATGAAACAACCTTTAGGCAAAGAACTACTAAGAGTACACAGATCTTATTTAACTCTTATCCAGGAGTCATTAAAACATTTTCCAATCAAGGCATTTGCTCATATAACTGGAGGTGGTATAATTGGAAATACGAAACGAGTTGTACCATCACATTTACAAATAAAAGTTAACTGGAACAGTTGGAAAGTTCCTCCCCTTTTCAATTTAATTCAAAATAAAGGAAATGTTCCAGTTGAAGATATGAGACGCACTTTTAATTTAGGAATTGGTTTAGTCGTAATTGTCTCAAGAAAAATTGCTGAATCTTACAGGAGATTTTTAGAAAGTCATCTTTCAGAACAAAGTTTTACAATAGGTGAAATAATTTAAAATTGTAAAGGAGAAAATATGATAGACACATTAATTGAACCAACAAAAGTACATAAAGTTTTAAGTCAACATATGCTTGTTGACGGTTTTGATATAACACTTGATCTTAAAAATTCACAAGGTTCTTACCTTTATGATTCAAAAAGACAAAGAAGATTACTTGACTTTTTTACTTTCATTGCTTCTAATCCTATTGGATTTAACCATCCAAAGATGAATACAGAAAGCTTTGTTAAAAAGATAGGAGAGATTGCATTGATAAAGCCATCATTATCAGATGTATATCCTGAAGAATTTGCTGAGTTTGTTGAGACCTTTTTCCGAATTGCAGTTCCAAATTATTTTAAGTATGTATTTTTCATTGAAGGTGGAACGCTTGCAGTAGAAAATGCACTCAAAGCAGCATTTGACTGGAAAGTCCAGAAAAATTTTAAAAAAGGTTATAAAGAAGAAAAAGGAACCAAAATTATACATTTTCGTGAGGCATTTCATGGTAGAAGTGGTTATTCTCTTTCTATGACTAACACAGATATAAATAAAATTAAGTATTTTCCAAAATTTGATTGGCCCAGAATATTAAATCCAAAAATTACATTTCCACTTAACGAAGAAAATCTTAAAAAAGTCATTGAAAGTGAAAAAATAGCAATTGAACAAATAAAAAAAGCAATTTTTGAAAACAAAGATGACATTGCAGGCTTGATTATAGAACCAATTCAAGGTGAAGGAGGTGACAATCATTTCCGAAAAGAATTCTTTATTCAATTACGTGAATTATGTGATGAAAATGAAATTCTATTTATTATGGATGAGGTCCAAACAGGAGTAGGAATGACAGGTAAATGGTGGGCACATCAGCATTTCATACAACCTGATATTATTGCATTTGGGAAAAAGACTCAGGTTTGTGGAATACTATCAACAGAAAGGATTGATGAAGTCGAAAGCAATGTTTTTCACACTCCAACAAGAATAAATTCTACTTGGGGTGGTAACCTTGTTGATATGGTAAGGTTTCAAAGAATTCTTGAAATAATTGAAGAAGATAATCTTGTTGAAAATGCCCGTTTGATGGGTGATTATTTACTTAAACAAATTATAGAGATAGTAAATCAATACCCACATATACTTAGTAATCCTCGAGGAAGAGGACTTTTTGCAGCTTTTGATGTTGCAACACCAGAATTAAGAAAAAAAATCCTTAACGATGCTCTTGAAAATAACCTTATGATCTTAGGCTCTGGCGAAAAATCAATACGCTTCAGACCAAATCTTGCAATTAAAAAAGAAGAAATAGACGAAGGATTTGAAATACTTAATAATGTGCTAAATAATCTATAGCATTTTGATATCTAAAGAGATAAAGAATTACTTCATTCAGTATTTGAAGCAAAATGGACATCGTATCACTAATGAAAGGTTTTTAATTCTTGATGCTGCTCTTTCTATGAGAAACCATTTTGATGCTGATGAATTATATTTAAAAATGAAAGAAGATATGATTAGTGTCTCACGCGCAACTGTTTATAATACTCTTGAACTGATGAGCGAATGTAACATTTTAACAAGACATAACTTCAAAGGTGATCGAACACGTTATGAAACAATTTATGGGCGTAAAAATCACTACCACATAATATGTTTAACCTGCAATTTGATTTTCGAGTTTGAAAATACCAATATAGAAAAAAACATCTCTAAGACTTGTGATCAACTCGGACTTAAACTTGTTGAACATACCTTACAAGCATTTGCTATCTGCAAGGATACTACAAAATGCGATAAGTGTCAACTAAAATCCCGTTCTCAATTAAACAAGAAAGAAATAAAGCATTGAAAAAATAATCCTTTTTATTTAGATTTAGTCTAAATAAGGATTATGAATATTGCTGAATTAGAGCTTGGAGAAAAAGCTATTATCGAGAGTATTGATGATACTAATCCAAATGCACTTCGTCTTCTTGAATATGGATTTACCCCAGGACAGGAAATTGAAGTAGTTTCAATACCCATTTTCAAAGACCCAATTGAAGTTACCCTTAGAGGAACAATCATCGCCTTAAGAAAAAAAGATGCAATATGTATAAACGTTTTAAAAGTAGTTGATGAGAAAAAGTGATGTAAACATAGAAAGAATAACAAAAGTAATTAATATAATAGGACCTCCAAATTCTGGTAAAACATCAGTATTTAATCACCTGAGTGGCCAAAAATACAAAACCGTAAACTATCCAGGAGCGACAGTTGAATTTTCAGTTTCTTCTTTTTTAAAAAAATACAATTTTGATGCTTTGCTTATAGATAGTCCCGGAATCATTACACTTGTACCATCTTCACCAGATGAAAAAGTAACTGTTAATTGTTTGTTTTCTCACCCAAAATTTGGAACACCAGATCTTGTCATTGTCACAGTAGATTCATCTCAACTTTCCAGACATCTTTTGCTTATTGAACAGCTAAAGGAAAGCGGTTTTCACATAGTGGTAGCTTTAACAATGACCGACATCCTAAATCAAAAAGGCTATGAAATTGATTTGAAAAAACTTGAGGAATTGCTTGACCTGCCAGTTGTAAAGGTCAATGGAAGAAGTGGTGAGGGTATAGAAAGTCTTGCTAATCTTGTAAAAAACATTGTTAGTAGTAACAGATTACACACACCTAAGAAACTTGTCCGCCGTGATTATTCCCCAAATGAAATAATTGATATTTTTAAACAAATTGAAGATATAGAATCACAAGTTATAAAAAATAGAGACTATATTAATCTTAACTCTGCTAATCAACAACTCAAAGTTATTACTAATGGAAGAATTAATAAGCCAGATGAGCGTACAATTAAGATGGACAGATATCTTTTACATCCTGTTTTTGGTTTATTAATATTTATTGTGATAATGAGTTTATTCTTTACTTCTATTTTCTGGTTGGCTGCTCCAATAATGAACTTTATAGATTATCTTTTTACAAGTCTATCTGAAACAATAAGATTATCATTTGGAGAGACAATGCTATCTGATTTACTTGCTAACGGTGTCGTAACAGGAACCGGTGCTGTACTTGTTTTTCTTCCTCAAATATTTATTCTTTTTGTTCTGCTTGGCTTTCTGGAAGATACAGGTTATCTTGCAAGAGGTGCAGTACTTGTTGATAAACCATTATCAAAAATAGGTTTAAATGGTAGGTCATTTGTTCCTATGCTTTCAGGATTTGCCTGTGCAATACCAGCTATAATGGCTACAAGAACTATCTCAAATAAAAGAGAAAGATTTCTTACGATGTTTATAATTCCCTTGATGAGTTGTAGCGCAAGACTTCCTGTTTATTCTTTACTTCTTGCGTTCCTTTTCATTGACAGACCATTTTATAGTGGAATTTCACTGGCAGCAATTTATTTATTCAGTATTGTAAGTTCAATAATTGTGGCTGCTATAGTAAATAAATTTAATGACAAAATTATCAAAGTTGAAGATAATTCTTCATTTATAATGGAATTACCAGCTTATCGTATACCTAAGTTCAAATTTGTAATTGTACACTCACTTAAAAATTCATTTCAATATTTAAAGAAAGCAGGACCTATAATTCTTACCTTTTCACTATTGATGTGGTTTTTAACAAACTTCCCTATTTATAAGACAGATAAAGAAGTCTCTAATTCAGGAAAAACCCGTGAACAAATTAAAGCCGAGCAAATCACAAACTCTTATGCTGCACAAATAGGTAAATTTATTGAACCTGTAATGAAGCCTATGGGAATGGACTGGAGGGTAGGTGTTTCACTCATATCTACAATTGCACAAAGAGAAGTATTTGTAAGCAGTCTTGCACTAATGCTGAAAATATCAGAAAGTGGAGAAAATATGCAAGAATCTATTTTGAATGCTATGAGAGACGCAAAGATTGAGACAACTGGTAGACCAATGTTTACTCCTGCAACAATAATAGGTTTAATTGTTTTCTTTGTTTTTGCTCTTCAGTGTATTTCAACTATTGCAGTAATAAGAAAAGAAACAAACACCTGGTATCTTCCACTAATTCAGGTATTTGTATTAACCTCTCTTGCATATCTTATGTCAGTAATTGCAGTTAATTTTCTTCGCTTTTTAGGTGTACCTTGATTAAACATTAAATCTAAAATAGATAATATCACCATCTTCAACAATATAATCTTTTCCTTCAATTCTTAATAAACCATTCTCTTTAACAAGGTGTTCTGAACCATACTTCATTATATCTTCATACTTAATTATCTCTGCCCGTATAAAACCTCTTTCAAAATCAGTATGAATTTTACCTGCAGCTTCCTGTGCACGAATCCCATGTTTAATTGTCCAAGAATGTAATTCCCTCTCATTTGCGGTATAAAAAGTAATAAGATCCAACAATTGGTAGCTCTGATACACAAGCCTATCCAAACCGCTTTGATTCAATCCCATAGATTTTAGAAATTCTTTTTTTTCTTCAGGAGAATCAAGATTAGCTATTTCAGATTCAATTTTAACTGATAAAACCAGAAAGCGAGCCCCTTCACTTTCAGCAATACTACGTACAATTTCAGAGTACTTATTCCCGGTCACCATTGATTCTTCCTCAACATTGGCAATATAAATAACTGGCACATCTGAAAGTAAATGTAGATATCTAATAATTTCTCTTTCTTCAAAAGGAAGATCTCTTGTAAAGAATCTTGCAAGTCTGAACTCATTTAAATGCTTTTTAAGTCTGTTAAGTAATTCAATTTCTTTTCCTGCTTTTTTGTCACCTGCTTTAAAAAGTTTTTGAAGCTTTTCAATTCTTTTTTCAACTGTTTCAAGATCCTTTATAATTAACTCACCTTCAACAGTTTCAATATCAGAACGGGGGTTAACACGGTTATAAATATGCACCACATTATCATCATCAAAACAACGTACAATATGAGCTATTGCATCTACCTCTCTTATATGAGATAAAAATTTATTCCCCAGACCTTCACCTTTCGAAGCACCTTTTACAAGTCCTGCAATATCAACAAACTCAATTGTACTGGGAACAACTTTTTGAGATTTGTAAATATTTAATAGATTATAAAGCTTTGGATCAGGTACTATAACAGTACCAATATTAGGTTCAATAGTGCAAAAGGGATAATTTGAAGCCTCTGCATTTTGAGATTCAGTCAATGCATTAAATAAAGTAGACTTACCTACATTAGGCAGACCAACTATTCCAACCTGCATATTAAAATAATATCAAATTTAAAAGAAGTGTGTAACAACCACCGAACACAATAGGAATTAAAACATTATCATCAATTTTAACCGGTAATATTTCAAAAATCGATACAATAATCGCCGAAGAAAAAGCAATTGAGAGTTCAGTATGTGAAATTGTAACTTTAGGAAAGAAATAAACAATAAGAACTGTTACAAGAAAGAAAGTAAAAGTTCCTTCAAGTGTTTTAGAACCAACCCGAATCTTACCAAAATGTTTACCAATTAATGCAGCAAATGAATCACTGAATCTAACTATAAACATTGCCATTATGGCAATGCTCTTAGGGAAAAGAAGAATGGATAATAAATCACCTATAACAAGATAGGTTCCACCGGTAAATAAATGTTTAGCTGGATCAAACTCTCGCTTTCTCAAAACTATCCACAAAACCTTTTTATAAAATAAATCAAACTTGTTTGAAATTTTGCGTAATATATCCATCATTATCATCAAAAAAACAATTACACCGGTAAAAATCAAAGCATATTCTATATTAGTAACCCAATAAAAAAGTGGGATTATTGAAGATGTTAAGTGAATGCCTTTTCGGAAAAGTTCGTTCAAAAATCCAATCTTTTCCCGTTCAGTTTCCACAGATTACAATTAAAAATTTAATTTAATGAAGGTGAAGCTGGTTGTTTTACAGGTGATTCCTGAGTGTTTAAACTTCCATTGGGATTTTTATCAACAGGGGGCAATTCTCCACCTTTCATTATGATATCAATTTGTTCTCCATCCAGAATTTCACGTTCAAGCAATACTTCTGCAAGTTTATGTAACATTTCAATATTATCAGAAAGAATTTTTATTGCCCTGTTCATACCACCCTCAACAATCTTCTTGATTTCCTCATCAATAAGAATTTGAGTGCTCTCGCTATAGTTTTTATGTTCGTGAATTTCTTTCCCAAGAAAAACTTCTTCCTGTTTGTTCCCATACATAATAGGACCGAGTTTTTCACTCATTCCATATTCACAAACCATTTTTCGAGCGATTTGAGTAGCACGCTCAATATCATTACTTGCACCTGTAGTATATTCATTAAAGACAATTTTTTCTGCAGCTCTTCCTCCCATAGCATAAGTAATCATTGCCTCAAGATATTCTTTTGAATAAGTATGTTTTTCATCCATCGGCAAGTAAGTTGTGACACCAAGTGCTCGACCTCGTGGAATAATTGTAACTTTATGAACAGGATCTGCTTCAGGTAAAAACTTAGCAACAAGTACATGACCTATTTCATGATATGCAGTTGTGCGTTTTTCTTTCTCTGAAATAATTAAACTTTTCCTCTCTGTACCCATAAGTACTTTGTCTTTAGCATCTTCAAGATCTTTCATTGTAACTACATCTGAATTTCTTCGTGCTGCAAGCAATGCAGCTTCATTAACAAGATTTGCAAGATCTGCACCTGAAAACCCTGGAGTACCTTTAGCAATAACATCAATTTTTACATCCTGTGCAAGAGGGATTTTTCTTGTATGAACCTTTAGAATTCCTTCTCTTCCTCTCACATCTGGTCTATCAACAACAACCTGTCTATCAAACCTTCCGGGTCTTAGCAGAGCAGGATCAAGAATGTCAGGTCTATTGGTTGCTGCAATTACAATTACTCCTGAATTCTGTTCAAAGCCATCCATTTCAATTAATAGTTGGTTCAAAGTTTGTTCTCTTTCGTCATGTCCACCACCAAGTCCTGCTCCTCTATGTCTACCCACAGCATCTATTTCATCAATGAAAATTATGCAGGGAGCATTCTTTTTTCCTTGTTCAAAAAGATCCCTTACACGGGAAGCACCAACTCCGACAAACATCTCAACAAAATCAGCTCCACTGATTGAAAAAAACGGTACTCCCGCTTCACCTGCAACTGCTCTGGCAAGTAAAGTTTTTCCAGTTCCTGGAGGTCCAAGTAACAAAACACCACGTGGAATTCGTCCGCCTAATCTTTGAAATTTAGCTGGATTTTTCAAAAATTCAATTATTTCCGATAACTCAACTTTTGCTTCATCTGCTCCTGCAACATCATCAAATGTTACTTTTACAGATGACTCAGTCATCAATTTTGCTCTCGACTTCCCAAAATTAAAAATTCCTTTTGTTCCGCCTACTCCATTTTGCATTCTCCTCATTAAAATCAACCAGAAAACAATTATTAAAACCCAGGGTAACGCATTCCACAACGGAGCCCACCATCCCCCATCATCTTTTTCAACAGTAAATGTTCCAATGTTATCTTTCCATAATGAGATTACTGAGTTATCAATATTGGTGAATGGTAGAAATACATTTATTTTATCAGTTGTTACCTGTCGATTGTTTGAAAGTTTAATTATTTCAGGAGCTTTAAGTTTACCAAGAAACTCATAATTATTATCGGCTTTTCTTATAACTGCGCTTTCAATCTTTTTTTCAACAAGTAGTTTTTCATATTGCTCATACGGTATTTCAGTATATTTACCCTCAGTATTTTTTGAGTAAAGCATTAGGAAAAAGAAACCGACGAGTATAATGCTCCAGCCAATTATTATCTTAAAAACTCGACCCCAGTTAAAATCTTCAGGTGACTTCTGCGGGTCTCTATTTTTCATTTGATTCATTTTTTTACCTTATAAAAATTTTTAAATCCTATTATTTCTATAACACATAAATTCCTTTTAAATTCCTGTATTTTTGAGCAAAGTCAAGTCCATAACCTACAACAAACTTATTTGGAATTTTAAAACCGAGGTAATCAATATTTATCTTATACTTAGTCATTTCATATTTATGCAGTAAAGCTGCAATTCTAATCGAATTTGGCTTATGAGATTTAATCAAACGTATTATATATTTCATAGATAAACCTGTATCAATAATATCCTCAACAATAATAATATCTCTACCTCTCACATCACAATTCAATTCCTTAAGAGTCCTCACTTCCCCCTTTGATATTTTACTATCTCCATAACTTGAAAGTTTCAAAAAATCTATTTCACAGTTAACTTTTATTTCTCTAATAAGATCTGACATAAATATAAAAGAGCCGTTCAAAACACCAATAAAAATGGGTATCTTATGTTTGTAATCTTGGTTAATCTGACGTGCAAGTTCCTTAACACGGCGTGTTATCTCAGAGGGTTTGATATAAATTGTAAGTTTTTCCTTCTCCATTGTAAACTCTTATCTATTCTCTATAAAAAAGACAAAACCCACACTATCATAAATGAATTTGTGGGTTTAGAAAAAAATTATATATATTAATTATTCTCTTCGTCAAAAATCTTTTTGTGCTTTCTAATCGCTCTATCTTTCCACATTTTTCTTTCCACTGAAGGCTTAATATAAAACTGCCTTCTCCTAAATTCCTTCAGAATACCGGCTTTCTCATATTTTTTCTTGAATCTTTTTAACGCTTTATCAAGCGACTCATTATCCTGTACTACTACTTTTATCAATTTGAGTTACCCCTTTTTAATTATAAAATATTTATAAAAATAATACTTTCAAGAAACAATTTCAATTGAAAATTAGATAACCTTTAGAAAGATTTTTTTGAACTTACCTATATCTTCTTGCGCAAACGATTTTAGGAAAAAGGAGTGATAAAAGTTAAAATTGTAATTTATTTATTATTAAAGTCTCTCTTTTTTTGGAGATAAAAGCAATTTGATAAATTTTTATTTTAATAATATCATTCTTCGGGTTTGAATATGCTTATCATCTACTTCAAGTCGGTAAAAGTAAATTCCTGATGATAGTTCGTCTGCAAAAAATGTTACCTCATATATTCCTGCATTCTGTTGTCCACTAACGAGAACTTTTACTTTCCTTCCAAGAATATCAAAGACTTCTAATTTTACTGATGAATTTTTTGCTAAAGTATATTTTATTTTTTTATTACTGAGTTAAATGGATTTGGATAATTTTGAAATAAACTATAATTTTTAGGTAAACTTTCTACGAGTTTATTTAAAAATACCGTACCTCCATTCGTAGTTTTGAAAATTACACCAAAAGTTCCGACATACCATCCAGTGTTATCATCTATAAAAGTAATATCTCCAGTTGACAAGTTAGCATACTTATCAATCAAAAAATGCTGCCAGTTAAGTCCTGAATTCGTAGTCCTGAAAAAATGCCCCCCAGTTGCCAATACAAAACCTGTTTTTCGTTTAAAAATTGTATTGAAGTGAATGATTGATTTACACCTAAATATGTTGTTGTCCAATTAAGTCCATAATTTGTTGTCTTATATATCCATCTATCCGAACCCACAAATCCAACTGAATCAGATGGAAATGACATAGAATAAAAATTAAAATTACTACTTAAATTTATAGCATTCCAGTTCTGTCCTCCATTTGTTGTCCTGAATATCTTTGAAAAGTTCGCAAGAGCCCAACCCCTATTTGCATCAAAAAATTTTAACTTTATCATCCGATAATTATGCCCACACTCTGATATTCCCAGCTTTGTCCACTATTGGTTGTATGTAATATTCTCCCACTATCTCCACATACCCAAATAGGAGTCAAAATGAAAACACTATCAATTTTAACATTAGCAACAATTATTTTTTTAAGCGTTATATTTGGAATTTATAAAGAATCAGTAAGCGTTAATTTCTCATTCAATGAATTACAATTCCAAAAACGAATCGATGTTTACACTCGTGATAAAAACGGGAATATATTATCAAATGCCTTAGTTAGGGTAACAGGACCCTCTTATGAGATGTGCTGTTTTACAGATAGCATAACTGGAAAATGTATCTTTTTGGTTAATAATAATGGCACACATAGAATATGCGCAAGTAAGAACAACAGTTATAATGATACTACTATTGTAGTTAACGATTGTCAGTTATCTTATCCTATTGAACTTAGATTAACGAAAACAGGTGCGTGTATTAATTGCGACCAAGAACACATTATAAGGTAAGCCAAAAAAATTGAAGTGTATTTATTTTTTTAAAAAAAATACAAAAACTCATTATAGTACCTTATAAAAAGTTATCATCTTGTACAAATACAGTATTTAATCGTAAACTGTCAAAAGCAATATATTGCATATAAGAATGGAAATTTTTTATTTTTAAATACATTAAATAAAAAATTTTTTCTTACCTGTTGACTTTTAATATTAGTTTCCCGATTTTTGTATAATTTTATTCAGGGTTAAATATTGAATCATAAAAAAACAAACGCAATTATAACAGAAACATTGAGGAGGGTTTCTGAGGGAGATGAGTAAATGTTACTCATTCCATTCCTTAAATGATTACAAGTCATTACTATTATTTTTATCACAAAAAACAACTTTAGTTCCAAAAATTTCTTTTCATCGTAATATCCTGCTATATAAATATCATTTTCTAATAATTAAATGGAGTATTAATGGGCATTCAGACCTTCATTGATGCCCAAAGATACTCTTTAATTAACATACAACTACTGTTTTTATTCCCCAACAAAATAAATTTTCTCAAAACAACAAAAAATAATAAAAGAAGAAAGGAGAAAAAAATGAAACTCATCAATTCACAAGAATACCACTCTGTGGTAAAAAAACTAAGAGACTTCTTTGAGTCTAAAGGATTTATTGAAGTACACACACAATCAAGGCTCAGCATTCTTGCTGCATGTGAGGACCCTTCAACTGTTTCTGCATTTATGTATGCAGGTCAAGTTTGGCCGCTACCACAAACAGGACAAATGTGGTTAGAATACGAACTACTTACCAATCCTGGATATGAAGGTGTATTTTGCCAATCAACTTCTTACCGACAGGAACCGCATCCAGTAGAAGGAAGACATGACCTTATATTTCCTATGTTTGAATTTGAGAGTAGGGGTACAATTGAGAATTTAATTGAACTTGAAAAGGAATTGCTAATATTTTTAGGTTTTAATCCTGAACACTTCAAAATGGGCAATTATTTTGAGACAGCAAATAGGTTTGGTAAACTTGAAATTACAGGAACAGAGGAAGAGTTGATCTGGAAAAACTTTAGTGAGGTATTTTTTTTAAGAAACTTCCCAGAATACACATCTCCGTTCTGGAATATGAAGCGTGATTCTGAAACAGGACTTGCCAAAAAAGTTGACGTTATACTTTACGGTATTGAAACAATTGGATCTGCTGAACGAGAAACAAACCCGGATGTTATGTACGAAAGATTTCACTCTATAAGTAATGGATATTATGCTGACCTGTTGTATAGTCATTTTGGAAGAGAAAGAGTAGAAAAAGAATTAACAGACTTCTTGAGTTTGAATTTTTCAGATCGTTTCGGAGGTGGAATCGGAATGACGAGATTAATCAGAGCAGTAAAACTACTACAGGAATCAAACACTGAAGTAGTTTCTCTAAACTAAGAAGTCAAAACTAATTTAGGATAATAAGTTCAAAATTTCTGGTACTCTGGCTACTTTTAGCAATTTGATTTTTTTAGAATTTAAAATAGGATAAGTATAAAACTAAAAAAGGTATTTCAGATAATATTTGACTTCTTAGTATTTTAATAATATATAGAGTCTTTACTGGGAATATGGATTTGCCAGGTAACGTTTTGCTTCCTGATGAGAGTTTTGAAATTCTTCCATTGAAATGACTTTGTTATAATCATCTATTGCTCGTTTTCTATCACCTTTTACATCATACATCATACCACGATAGAGATATGCCCACACTTTGAAAGAAGTATCCTCTTTTTCAAGTTCTTCCGACAACTTAATACAGGCATTAATGTATGGTTCAATCTCAGTTATCCTCATAAGCCTAAGTAGACAAAGTGAAATATAAAAAGTTGCTTCCCGTTTTAAATATGGTGAATTGTAACCTGTTAAAGACTGATTAGTTTTATCATAAATACTTTTCCAACCTTCAAGTGCTTCATCAAATCGTGATTGGCCCACCAAACTTGTAAAATAATATTTTTCAAAAACAGGATTTTCAGGGAACTGTTCAAAAAGAATTTTTGAATAATACTCTGCTTCAACATAATTTTTTTCATAAAATAAATAAAGAAATGCGAGGATATATGTTGCTTCAGTTTTTGCATAAATGCCTTGCTGTGAAGTTTCTTTAATTTGTTGCAAACCAAGTGTCTTATTGCCTGCAGGAAAAATTATCAAAAGAGGTTTTAATAGAGGATATTTTTCCGGTACATATTCAGCAAAATAGTTATAGACACCAATTCCAAAAAGAGCATCTTTATTTCGTGAATTAAGATTTATTGCTTTAGATAATAAATTCAATGCAACCTTACCGTCCTCAGCAGCCTTAAGCCAGCTTTCACGTATACTTCTTAATAAACCCCTATACCCAATTGCACCTCCTTTATAAAGTAATGCGTAAAAATCATTTTCATTACGTTCAAGCACCCTATCAGCTACCTCAATAACTTTTTCAACTTTATTTAAAAAAACATCATCATTGGAAATATCAGCTCTATTTAGATTTATTTTCCAGAATTCAATCATTGCTGAGAAGTAATATCCCACAGGATTATCAGGGTAATTTTTAATTTGTTTATCAAAAACAATTGAAGCTGAATCAAACTTCAAATGATAAATATAGTTAATACCCTGTATAACTTCTCCTGTCTTTGGTTGGGAAAATGCAAAAAAATTAACCGATAATACAAAAAGCAAAAGTGTAACTAACCTCATTGTATTCTTTTAATAATTACAAGAGTTTTATCGTCTGAATACTGGCCTTCAGCTGAAAATTTTAGGACTTCGTCCATAATAATCTGACAGATTTCTTTTGCAGATTTATCTTTATTCTCCTTAATTAAAACTTTAAGTCTCTCGTCACCAAAAAAATCAAAATTCTTGTTTGCAGCTTCAACTAAACCATCAGTATATAGAGCGAGTATATCACCTACACCGAGATAAGTACTATCGGTTCTATAACGTTGGTCTGGAGAAGGTCCAAGTACAGGACCAGTAGCAAGTAGTTCCTCAATATCACCAGAGGAAGCAATATAATGGTATGGTGAATTATGTCCTGCATTAACAAACACACACAATCCTTTTTTATCACGATACAGTTCACAAATAAAAAGCGTAACAAACCTTTCGTTCGGGAAGGTGGAACCTACAAGGTTGCCAATTTTTCTAACCAGTGTAGATAGATTAATGTCGTAATCAATACCCATTTTTAATGCTCCAGAAACGTAAAGAGCCTGTACTGCAGCTGATATGCCTTTTGAAGCAGCATCAGCAATTACAACAGAAAGCTTATCATCATCCTTTGTTTGAAGATAATCAAAAAAATCACCCCCTACAATCTTATCAGGTAAAGATATACCGTATATATCATAGTTTCCAAACGTAAAATTATGTTCTGGCAAAATGCTTTGCTGTATTTCACTTGCTTTTCGTAATTCCTGAATATTCTCTTTAGCTTCAGACTCTATCCTTTGACTCCTAATTATAGAACTTAATGTAGTACTAATAATATTAAGAGCATATAAAAATTCATCATCAAGTTTTGTTCCGTTTAATGCAACTATGTATTCGTAAAGTATGTATGGTTCCTGATTTTCTCTTTTGATTTTATATCTTTCTCCTACTCCCATTGCAGAATAGTGATGAATTCCTCTTTCTTTTAAATATTCATCGGTCTCAATTCCCATAACCACTCTGTTTCTTCCTAGCTCAACAAAAATCGGGACATCAGATATTTTTAAAGTATAGTTTGGGTCAATAATAGTAATATCTCCAACTTGACCAACCAACACATAACTATCTTTTTTATCGTTAAGTTTCCATATTCTACCTCCAACTATTTCTATGTACTCATTAGCAATAATTTGTTCTAATGCATATACCAACAGTTCTGTTATAGAAGCAAATTTAGGAGCCTCTTTAAAAACACTTTCAATAGTTTTTGCGAGTTTTCTTTGATCCATAAATTATTCAAATTTTTATTTTAAGTTTATTCCTATCCATAAATATTTTTCCTAAAGTAGCACTGAATACTGTAACCAATGAAATATAATATATCATAAAAATTGTGATTACAATAAAGGCATAAGCTCCATAAATTTTACTTAAACTTGAAATTTCAAGTACATAAAAAGTATAAACATATTTCATAACCTCAAAAAGTATTGCATTTAATAAAGTTATATAAACTAATACCTTACCTGGAAGTCGAAAATTAGGTACAAATCTATATAACACAAAAAACATTATATAAGTTGTAAAAAATGCTGATATCTGGGGTATGTATCTCTGCAAACCAGTAAGATTCTTTAATATCTCAAAATTTAAAAACTTTTGTGACATTTCACCCAAAAATTGAAATACAGTAGTCAGAGATACAGAGAGAAGAAAAAAGACAATAGTAACTATTACAAGGAATAAATCGCGAAGTTTTCCAATAAAATAATTTTTATAACCTTCTGTTTCAAAAATAGAGTTAAAAGTATCCCTAATACAAGTAAAAAGGCTTGACATAGTCCATATCAGAGCTACAAAACCAATAACCGCAGTCCAGAAAGTGTGAGAAGTTAGTTCATTTGCTCGTTCTATCATAGCATAAATAAATTTTTCCTTCAGTTCGTTTTGTATAGGAATCAATTCATTAATATATATTACAAGTTTGGTGATGATGTCAGACTGGCTAATATAAATTCCAAGAACTGTAAGAGAAAGTAAAATAAAGGGTATAATACTTATTATAATATTGAAAGCAATTGCTGATGCTTGATTCCAGAGATAGTGCCTTTCAAATTTATGATAAACTTGAATTGCATAATATTTGATTGTTTCTATAACTTGTTTCAATAATGTAATTTTAATATGGTTTTTCAAAAACATAAAGTTTAGCATCATAATTGCTAACAATATACATTCTGTTTTGATTGTCAAATGTTATACCCTCTGGATACGAAACAGGTAATCCCCATGATTTTATAACATTACCACTGTTATCAATCTTGAATAAAATATGAGAAGCTGAACTTACCAACCAGCTTATCCCCTCAAGATTATCATAATAAATATCTGTGAGTTCCGAAGAAAAATTTACTTCAAGTCGTTTTATCTCATTCCCAGAATTTGAAATTTGTAACCATAAAGAAGGTTGTTGTCTTGTTATAGCAAAATATTCATCCCTACTTTTGCTATAAGAAACACCATTTAAACCATATCCGTTTTGTGTACTAACATTCAGTGAAAATGCATTCAATCGACTACCTGAAGTTGTGTATTTTACAATTTTACCAGTTCCTTCTTCAGCAATAACTAATGTATCACGAGAAAGAAAACTTATTCCCTTTGGACGTGATGCATTAAGATTAACTGAGTTAAGTATAAAACCACTTAGTGAAAGTTCATACAGATAACCATTTTGTTCTGAAACAGCATACAGTGAATTTTTTTCAGCATTATAAGCAATTGACGAAGGAGAAGTCATTAGGAGTTGATATACAACCACTGGCTCTAAGCCACCACTTTCTACTGTATTATCTTTACATGATATAAAATTAAATAAAAAAACAGATAAGATTAAAAAAATTTTTTTCATAGTTACAGTTCCTTAGTTAACGAAAACAAAATATCATATTTTTGAGAAAGCTTAGTATTGTAATAAAAATTTTCTGGCGTTTGAGGCTTAAATTGCCATTCAGGTTCAATTGAAGAAAGTTGATTCTTCACTTCCCAGCGATGTTTAAATTCACGCATATGCAATTTTTTCACAGCTGAAATTTGTTTATCAGAAAAAATAGCTGGATTAAGTCTCTGAACAATATAAACAGAATCAAACTTAAACTTTTCAATCTTTGAAATATCATAAATAATAAATAACTCCTTTTCGTTATTAAAACCAAGAGAGTTTAATTTTTGTCTCAGCTCTGATTGATTAGAGAATTTAAGATCTAAAATAGAATTTAACTTTTCTGTTTTTATTCCATTATTATTCAACTGTGTCATAACCTCAGGTGTAAATTCAAACGAAATTTCATTAAACACTTTAAGTTGAAATACATTTTGCATAATAAATAATGAAACTAAAGAAATCAGAATAGCAGAAAAAGGGGTAATAATCCATCCTAAAAGAATTTTAAAAGTAGTATTAAAATTAATATATCTACCCCCTTTTGCTAAGCCGATACCAATAACAGCACCAAACATAGCTTGAGTAATAGAAACAGGAACTAACGGGAATGAAGGTAAACCAACAGAAAGTAAAAATTCCTTGACACGTTCACTTGAAAATAAAAAAAGTACAAGTGATGAAGAAAACAATGTAACAAGAGCAGATAAAGGCGAAAGTTTATATATTTTACTTCCAATTGTAGAAATAGTTTTATGAGAATATGTAAAGACACCAAGCACCATCGAAAGTCCACCAAAGAAAAAAAGTTGAGATGATTTTGATATCTTAATTCCTACTAAATCTATATCGTTAAATGGTGCTGAATTTACAAAAACACCTACCACTTTTGAAATATTATTTGCTCCGAGACTATAAGCACCAAAAACAAATATAAATATCATTGCAACTCTATATAATTTATCAAGTGTAAGTAAATGTATCCTGAGTTTAGGAATGATGAAGTTAAAAAGATGATAGAGTCCAAATGACAGTAAACCCGCAAATAAAGGATTCAATAACCATGACAATAAAATTTTATATAGTGAATCCAGATCCGTAGGTGAAGATGTAAAAAGATTCCATCCAATAATCGCACCAACAATAGATTGAGAGATTGAAACAGGTAAACTGCGCCTAATCAAAATAGTTACAGCAATAGCAGCAGATAATGCAACTGTAAATGCTCCCCCAATAGCATTTACTTCACCAAGTACACTGAGAGTATGTGTAGCACCAGCACCAGAATATACTGCTCCAAGTACAATAAAAATAGAGGTTATGAAAGCAGCAACTCTAAATTTTACCATTCTTGTTGCAACAGCTGTTCCAAAAATGTTAGCAGCATCGTTAGCACCAAGAGACCAACCAAGAAATAGACCTGAGGATAATAAGAACCATACCATAGAAATTAACCGTATCTTTTGATTACAGCAATTGCCAGTCTGTCACAAACATCTTCTGCAGCATCGGCAATATTTTCAATATGATATGTAAAATAGCGCTGGTGGATTTTACGTGCGAGTTCAAGATCTGGTTTATTAAAAATTATTCGTTTAATTTTTTCTCCAATTTTATCCGATTCTTTTTCGAAAAAAATTGTTTTTGTAATAAAATCTCTAACAACTTCCATCTCTATAAAATATGCGCGAATTGCAGATACCATTGTTTCAAGAGCGCTTATGGAGGCATCAGTTAAATCAATTAATAGTGAATGTATCTCGGGAATAAAATCAGGAATTTCAACTGAAAATTGAGATAGAGTTTCGTGTGTTATATTTATAACTTTGTCTGAACTCTCAAGTATTCCGAGCACATCCCCTCTTTGTTCTGGAATTAGGGTATGCTGATACAGTTTGGTTTCAATGGTTCTTCTCAACTGGTCTGCATTATTTTCAAGTTGCTGAATTTCAACTAACTTCTCATTGAATAACTCTTTCTCACCTTTTAAGTAATATCTTACACCTTGTTTAAACACAAGACCACCCTGCAGTATTTTATCAAGGAATTCATCAATCTGAAGCTCAAGTTTTTTAGTTTTACTTGTTACAAACGCCATTTTTTTAATAAACTCCCAAATTTAACTTTATATTTTCTAAAACAAGCTTTTTATTTTAGTAGAATAAGTTTTAATACGGGTGATACAAATAAATCTGAGTTATTATCGAATGCAATTAGTCTATAAAAATATACTCCACTTGCTAAATCTTTTAGCTTCAGAGAATAATCATATTCACCAGCATTCAAGTGCATAACTTCAGAAACAAATATACGACTACCTTTGAGGTCATAAACTTCAATATAAACATTCGAATTTGATTTTAAATCAAATCTTATATTAGTAGAATAATTAAAAGGATTTGGATAATTCTGATACAATTTGAAATTATCAGGTAACATTTGTGAAATATTACGAACAGAAATTGTAGTTATATCAAGTATTTTACACCAAATCTGATATAACCCTGAATAATCAGCCATCCACAAAGCATAAAGATATTTACCAACAGGCAGTAAAGCAATGTGATCTCCCTGATAATTAGAAGCAAATCCTATAATTGGTTTTGGCTTAAATCTCTGATCGCTGACGATAAACTCGTACCAAGTGTCACCACCATCAGTGCTTTTGGCAAGAAACACCTCTGCTGAATCAGATGTTGTTCTTCTGTCATCATAATACAGTACATAAATGACGCCACTTGAATCTATTGCGAGATATGGGAAATACTGAATCTTTCCATCATTAAGGGGATCTTGATTAACCCGTATACCTTGTGACCAGTTAATACCTCCATTTGTTGAACGATGTATTATAATATCTGGATCAGTCCCAGCAGGTGGAAGATTTTTTTCTGTAGTTACAATATAGAGCCATCCAGAACGTGGACCATTAGAATTATCAATTGCAAGCTGTGGTAAACCATTTACACGTATGTTTGATTTTTCAGGTAATGTACCATTTATTCCATTCATATCATAGATGTTTTCATTAACAGTCCAGTTATTACCACCATTGGTTGAAAAAGCAAACCCAACATAGTCCTCCGTAAAAGGAGAAGTATTTATTACGCGAGCCCAACATACATAAACAGTTCCATTTTTAAATACTTCTACAAATCCTCCGGAGCACCTTGCTGGAGGATTATTAATTTGTTGTGGTGAACTCCAATATTTACCACTACTATCAGAATATGAAAAAACAACAGGGAAAGGAGAAATGTAATTTACCCAAACTGCATATATTCTTCCATAATATGGACTTGAGGAAAAATTATCAATTGTAGTTGTACCTTTATCTTCCGGTTGTACAGTTGTAATTGTTACTGCTGGGGACCAGTTTAAACCATTATTTGTTGAATAATGACTGTATAATCCCGCAGCAAATGAACCAATATGGTTAAGAATAAAAATCCCATATTTATCAATAGCAACGCCAGGATCACCTCCGTGATTATTAACATTTGGACCATTATTTACATCTGAACCTGTCCAGTTTAAACCCCCGTTAGTACTTACATAAACACCTTCGCTTTTAAAACCATTGGAAGTATTAAGTGTTACTGCACTTGCAAAAAGTACCAGTCTGTTTAGAGGACTTACTGTTATTACAGGTTCGGATTGTGTAACTGTACTCGGGAAAATTCTAAAACTCTGCGTTTGAGCAAATATGAGATCATTCAAGAAAATAGTTAATATTAGAATTAAAATAAATTTTTTTACTTTCATTTTATTAAAATTTAAAAGAAATATTTAATCCAGAGTAAAAATTGCGTGGTTCACCCATATTATAAAATCTTCCAAAGAAATCATTTATATTAACATAGCCCGCATATCTTCTATCAAAAATGTTTGTAGAACCAGCATAGAAAATAACATTTAACATTTTGAAATTATAGTTTATCCCCGCCATAACATTACCATAGAAATATGGTGAAGTGGATTGGGAGTTTTTATCATCAACATACATTTTTGCTATATAATCACAATCCCATATAAAAAGACCAGAAAAATTCTTACCAAGCTCATATTCATAGGCTAAAATAAAATTAAAAATATGTTGAGGAATAGAAGGCTCAAAGTTTCCGGAATAATCCTCAATGTAAGAACCTGATGGAGTATAAATTTCAGCTATGTAGTCATCATATTTAAAACTGGTATAAGTATAATTCGTAGTAAGTTCAATTCCTTCAAAAGGTTCAGACATAAAACCAACCTCAACTCCAACTCTATTTGTTTTGGCAGCATTGCGGAAATAAACAGTCTGATTATATGCAAAAGGTACAATCACATCTTTAAGTCTATAATTAAAGAATGTTACTTCAAAAAGAACTTTTCGCATAAATTCAGACTTATTTTGTTTAATGTTTCCTTTAATGCCAAGTTCAAAGTTATTTGATTTCTGAGGTTGTAGATCCGGGTTCATTGTGTATTTTATGTTTGAAGTAGTAAAATTATTGTCCAATTCACTAATTGAGGGTAAATCGAACCCTACGCTATAAGAAGTATATAAGGCAATGTGTTCTGTAAGTTTAAAATTTAGAGCCGCTTTAGGATTGAACTTATTAAAAATTCTTGATGTATCAATTGTACCTACAAATTGTAATGATCGTTTTGAATAATCAACATAATCAAACCTTGTTGCAAGATATAATTGTAATTTATTTTTCCACAACTCATATTGATTTTGTACAAAAATACCAATGTTTCCCTGAGTATCTTCAAACTCATTATTAACATTTAAACCTTTATTCCCACTTATATTATCGAACTCAGTTCGTGGTCCTGACTGATATGCAAAATCTACCCCAGCAGTGAAAACGTTTTTTCTGCCATTAAATTCCGAACGGTTTGTTAAACGAATATATGAACCAAGATTATATCTTGTGGAGGTAACATAAAAAAGGTTATCCGTTTTAACCTGTTCTTTTATACCACCCCACCCTGCAAGTTCAAATTCATTACTATTAGAATAACCAAAACTTGTTCTGAATCTGAGTCCAAGCCTTCCTTTTTGAGACTCACGACGAAAATCCTGTGAAACTGCAAGATTATATGCTTGCCATGGATCCAAAGCAAATTCCTCTTGTGTAAGAGAACCCGGATTTCTTATTAAATTATTTACATAGTTAGCACTCAACATTAAAGTTGATTTACTACCAATATAACTTTCAAATACAGAATTAATTAAATGACCGAATTCTGAACTGTGTGGTCTATAACCGTCAATATTTCGATAACTGTATGAAGTAAAAAGACGAAAATCATTATTAGCAATCCCAAATTTAACTCCATTTTGTCTCATTCCAAATTTGCCAATCTGGTTAGTAACAGTAACAAAATTTTTAGGGAAATATAAATCAGAAATGAAATTTATAACACCACCCGGAGCATTTGCATATAAGGAAGATAGATTCCCTTTAACTACTTCTACACCTCCAAGTGAAGTTAAATCAATAGCGTCTATGATTGTTTCTCCATCAGGTTCTGATTCAGGTATACCGTCCTGCAAAATTCTTATTCCCCTAACCCCAGTGCTTGAACGAGTACCAAACCCGCGAAGTGTGATTCTAATATCATGATTACCATACTTTGCTTGTAAAAATAAACCGGGGACATCTGCTAATACATCTTTAGCTGAAATTTTTCTCCCATAATTTAATTCCTTTTTATCAACCTTAAAAACTGAATACGGTATATCTATAATTTTTTCAAATGCTCTTGTACCGGTAATTACCAGTTCATCAGTTTGATATTTAAGAGAATCTTTAGATTCTTCTTCCTCTTCCTGAGCATAGGAATTTCTAAACAGAATAAATGCTATAATTATAATTATGTAAGTAAATTTACAATTTTTCATATTTATAATAAAAATTTTTTATTTACAAATCTGATTTAATATCAATTTGCTCAAACCGTAATTCAGGATGTCTAATTTGTAATCCCTTATAGGTACTCCACACAGAAAACAAAACTGAAATAAATACAATTATAAGTAAAACATATTTAAAAAGAAGAGTAGTATCTTTTGATTCTCTATATACAATTAAGCCTAAAAGAGAATAAACTGCTGAAACCATAAGCATTACAAAGGCAACCAAAGAAATACTTTCATGTGCCTCTATAAATTTCTCATCAAAATCAGGATATAAACTTTTAAGTGTATCAGCTGCTGGTTCTCCAGTAAAATAAATGATAAAGACAACCACTCCTGTAATCACAAGTATCCACAAGCAAACCCGTACAAATACTTCAGATTTTACAGAAATTCCAATTATTAATAAAACAAGAACTACTGTTGTGGCAATAAACGGAATATGACTAAGAAAAATATGTAAGTAATTTATATCCATAAAATTAAATGTAATTTATATTAACTTAAACTTTATAAATTAATAAGTAAATGAAAAAAAAATAAGCCCTCTGAAAAGTTCAAAGGGCTTATTCCAATACTTACAGTATGTTAACTTAGAAACCAGCTCTCAAAGTTAAAACAAAGTTTCTACCAGGAGCGTTGATACCTGAGGCAAAAACCCTGTAGGTTTTGTCCAGAATATTATCAACGCCTGCCTGTATCTGTAAGTATTTGTTTATTTGGTAAGCAGCACTAACGTTCAATGTATACCAAGAAGGCATTCCATTAGGAGTAGCATCAGCAAAGTTATCCTCACCATACATATTATAGTCAGCTACTCTCTTCCAACCATTATATATAGCATTAAATTCGCCACGGAATTTGTCAAGCTTTATAACAATTCCAGTTTTTCCATAAACTGGGGGAATATGATCGAGTGGGTAATCAACAGAAGTATCAGAAACAATCCGTCCGTATGTATATGTTAAAGTACTGTATAAACTGAAATAACTTGTTAAATCTGCATTGAAGTTAATTGTATATCCGAGAATGTATGCACCTTTATCAGAATTTTGATTTGCTGTTACAACTGCGGGGTAACCATCATAAATTATTGTGTCTTGACCATTGAATTTAAATGGTCCAGTTACAATGGCATTTGTCAGGTAAGTACCAAATGCAATCCCTTCAAGCTTTATTCGATTATCAAAAATTTTGGAAATACCAAGTTCAGCATTCCAAGTGTATTCAGGTTTTAGATCAGGATTGGGTACAATAACATTACCGACAGAAGTAGCAGTTCCCTTTACAGTTTCAAACACCTTACTTAAATCATCAACATTAGGAGCCCTGAAACCTGTGGACGTTCCAAGATAGAATCTCCATTCATTACCTGGCATTACCACCAGACCAAGATTTCCATTCAATGCGGCATTGCGTTGAGATGCATCCTTAAATGGGAATTTATAAAATGTTGTATCAACAAATGTTGCATCAAGAGTTACATAACTAAATCTCAAACCGTCTGACAGGATAAGCTGCTTATTAATTTCCCACGAATGTGATAAATAAGCTGCAAAATTCTTCATATTACTTCCACCATCGGGATATCTTGTGCTGGCATTTGTAACATCTCCAGTTTTAACATTCTCTGCGTTAGCTGTAGAATTTACATCGTTAAAATTTGCTTCCAGTCCATATCTCAATTCGTGTTGACTGATTTTTTTCTGGAAGTCAGCGTTGAAAGAATACACACGAACACGTTCGTTCCTGTGGGTTAAACTTGATTTTCCAAAGCTTCTTGAATGTCGACTTTCATAAATATCCTGGTATGCGAGAACTAATTGACCATTATCAAAAAAGGATTTTGTTAATGAAAGATCCATTTTATATGCAGTTAATAAACGTGTCTCAGGACCATAATACCATTGAGCAGTAGTAAATTTTCCGTTGCTTCCTATAGTATTTAGTCTATCATATCTTGGTACATCCCCAGTATTAGAGAATTGTATGTTTAAAGTATGCTTTATATTATCTGTTTGTTTAAAATACAGTTTACCTAATATGTCATATTGATAGTAACCACTATTTTTTTGAACATAAGGGTTATCATTAACCAGCATCGTATCAACATTATTAATACGTTCTTGATAGTAACGTCGCAACCAATTTGGATTATAAGTAGGATCATAATTAGCTCCCATCCGGAGATCTCCAAAATTTGAATATGTAAACCCACCAAGGAAACCAAGTTTTTTTCCTCCTAAATTTATTGTAACACCAGATGTTTTCTCTTCCATTGCAGTTGAATATCTGCCAAAAAGGTTGGCAGAATAAAAAAGTTTATCTGTGCTGCTTAATATTGGATTTTTAGTATAAAAATTCATCACTCCACCAAGTGCATCACTACCATATATTGTAGAACCGGCACCAAAAAGAACTTCCATTCGTTCAACTACATTATTATCTATCCTTAAAATATTTTGTAGATGTCCACCTCTGAAAATAGCGTTATTCAATCTTACTCCATCAATAACAATTAAAACTTTATTTGCCTCAAAACCTCTAATTATGGGGCTTCCACCACCAAGTTGACTCTTTTGTACTAATACACTTCCAGTATTCATTAATAATTCTGCAGTAGTAGGAACATTAAGCAGTTGAATTTCTTTGCTTGTTAGAATATTGATTTGTTTGGGAACATCAAAAAGTTTCTCTGCAAACTTATCAGCTGAAACAACTATTTCTTCTGTTTTATAAGATTTTTCAGTTAATAATATTCGATTGTCATTTTTTAGAACATCAGTTAGATAAAATGTTTGTGGAATATAACCCACAGCTAAAACAGTAATAAGACTGGTTTTATCGATATTAGAAACATCAACAGTCCCATTGATATTGCTTTTACCTAAAACATCATTACCAATACTTAATGTCGCATTTTCAATTGGCTTTAATGTCAATTTATCCAATATTGTGATTACCTGAGAATTGGCAATATTTACAAAAGAAACTATTGTTAACAATAAGTATATTATTCTTTTCATAATTAATTTTTCAATTTAAAAAACAATTTTACTCTATTTGCAACAAAAGTAAAATTTTATAAATATTAAAATCATTTGTTCTTATTAAACTTTATTCAAAATTTAAAATATAAATAAAGCAATTATAAATACTCATTTAAAACTTAAAATGGAAGAAAAGGAAAAAACTATTTTATAAATGCTGCATTATGAGGGTTCAGGAAATTTTTGGAGGAGGGTCAAGAATATCTTTGTTTATATTTTTTATAAGATATGTATTTTGAGGTGTGATTATTGTAAAATCTTTAGAAATGTTAATATCAAAATTATTATCTAATATACCTTGTGTAAGAATAAGGCTCAGGACTGTTATAAGCAAAGATTTTTCTCTATCATTAATCTGCTTGTTAAGTTGAAAGAAAGCCGTTATGAGTTTTGTCTCTCCTTCATCATTTAAACAATAATACTTTATTGAATCCCCGGAATACTCAACTTTTACAATGTCATACATCTGTCCTTCATACAATATTTCATCATTTCCAACAAAAGTAAAATTATTTTCGGCGGATTTATATGATTTAGAAACAATAAACAACTTATATTCATTCTCTTTTAAGAAACCGCTACTTATTCTATCCTTGATTTCTTGTTTTATTACTTTTTCAGTATGGATGTATAAAAAAAGATATACCCCAGAGTTATAAAGGATAAATAAGGCAAGCAATATTGATGTTATCTTTTTCAATTGTATAAAAGTATTGAAATTCTACTATTATGTCAAGACATTTCTTGAAATTTAAATTTTAAAAATAAATATTTCAAAATTCAAATTGCTAAAAATTGATTAAATTATTTACTGCGATGAACGATATACTGAAACATAATATAAGTAATTATCGGCACTCTGTTTTATTTTTTTAATCTCTTCTTCAGTCAAATCTCTGATAATCTTACCAGGAACACCAGCAACAAGCACACCTTCAGGGATGATAAAATGTTCTCGAACAAGTGTTCCTGCAGCAATAAATGAATTAGAATTAACTTTAGCATTATCAAGAATAACTGCCCCCATACCAATTAAAACAAGATCTGAAATAGTACAACCATGTACAATAGCTCCATGTCCAATAGTTACATTACTTCCTATAATAAGAGGGTACTTTTTAAATGTGTTATGAAGAATTGCGCCATCTTGTATATTTGTATTATTTCCAATTCTTATATAGTTTACATCTCCTCTTACAACAGCATTAAACCAGACACTTGAATTTTTCCCTATTACAACATCTCCTATTATTCTTGCCCCCTCACAAATAAATACACTTTCATCAATTTGTGGTGTTACACCATTATATGGGATTATCTGATTGTTTTTCATATTTATATATAATATAACACAAATAAATTTTATTATAATCTAAAATGAATAATTTTAGTCTTCAAGTAAATATCAGGTAATAAAGTCTTTTGGTTATTCTTCTGTTAATTTCAAAACCACCCTTCTTGGAGCTATTCCTGTATCATATACTTTAATTGGATTACCAGCATAATCAAAGATTCTTAGAAGACCAGTCACTGTAAAATTCCTCGCATCTGCAACATAGTGTTTTTTATTTTTATAATCATAGGCATAACCATAATAAAAGACAGATGATGGGTTAGGATTTGCAATAAATACGTTCACAGCTTTTGTACTTAAATTTAATTTCATTATATTATTGTTGTTTGATATATAATAGATATCAGATGAATTCTTATCAACACAAATATCCCTCCCAAAACCCCCAGGTAGATTATAAAATGAATCAATCTTAACTAAGTTTATTGGATCAAAAATATAGATATACCCAATTGAATCATTACAACCAATAAGTAATTTTAGATCATTTGTTATAGCAAGAGATGAAGGATCACGTTTTACTCTTAATTTTGTAATCTCCTGATCAGTTCTTGAATCAATAACGCTCACGGTTGAATCCTTATTTCCAAAAAACATACTCGTGTTACAAACAAAGACATAGTTTTCAAAACTAAGAATTTCCTGAGGGAAAACACCAACTTGAATTGTTTTTATCTGTGCTAATGTATTTTTATTTACCACACTAACATTACCAGCAGGGCCATTTGTTATATAAAGTTTGTCATTTGCATAAGCAATTGAATATGGATTCGTTCCAACTTGATTAGAATTTATAACTGTACCATTTGTATCTGTCTTATATATTGTACCAGCATTTCCATAACTACCCTGCTCTGTAATAAAAAGAAAATTATCTTTTAAAATTAAACCATCTGGAAACAAACCCAGATTACCGGGATTAAAAATATTTAAGTAAAAGGTATCTCTTTTAATGCTATAGTAAGAAAGTTTTGCAGTACCTGTGGCAAATCCACCTTCAGATAGTACGTAAACCCCCTCAACATCAGTTTTACCTGGTAAATTAGGATTAACTACTTCATCACGATTACAGCCTTGATAAATAAAAAGAGTTGTTAAGAAAAGTAATAGAGAGATTATTTTTTTTTTCATAAATTATTTAATTTTTAATTTAACAAATATAATTTAGAATTCAATACCAACTCTTGCAGGAATTCCTTTATCAAAATAATGCTTAATTTTTTTCATTTCTGTAATTAGATCAGCTTTTTCTTCAAGAAAGTCCCAGATACGATGGCCTGTAATTACCAATTCAAATCTCTTATTTTTCAAATAAAGTTTAATTAAAGACTCTATATCACTTTTATCTATTAAATGATATGCAACTGCAGCAATTCCTTCATCAAGTATAATCAAATCGTAGGAATCACTTGTTATTATTGAATGAGCAATTTCAAGCGCCCGTTTGGCTTCTTTAAAATCCTTAGGTGTATTCTTAAATCTGAATGTACCATCATCATTCATTCTCTCACAACCAGTTGGAAAAAGATCAATAGGATAACCAGATTGTTTTAAAAATCTTAAAATATGTCGTTCTGAATAATGTTCATTTTTACCATCAAAGCCTTTATCAAATTGAACAATAGCAACCCTTTTACCAGCACCAAGAGCTCTTATTGCAAGCCCAATTGCACTTGTTGTCTTGCCTTTACCATAGCCATAATATATATGGAGGCAATTTTTATCTTCCTCTTTAAGTTTTGAATATCCTTCTATTGTTTTTAACATTTTCTCTTTTAACTTTTTACCTGCAGATAATCTTATTTTTTTATCCATTATTTAAGATTAAATTTTAATGAAAAAGTATAATATCTCAAAGGCATTGGATAACCTGAGACCAACTCATAATCAGTATTAAGCATATTACTAACTTCAGCTCTAAACATCAGTTCAATTCCACCAAATAAAAAAGTGTAACTCACATTACCATTTATTAAATCAAATGCTGATAATGGATTTTGATTACTAACATCTGAATAGCGTACTCCAGTAAAAAGATAATATAGATTTAAAATAAACTTTTTATACCTTAAATTAAAATTTACTTTTGCTAATTCTTTAGGTATATAAATTAGTTGTTTCTCGAAGGAAGGGTCTTCCTCAAAATCTTTTGATGTTTTAATAGCCTTATTATTAGTATAAGAGTACATTATTGAAGTAAATAAATTATTACTAAATTGTTTTTTCACACCAAGTGATAGAGAAAAAATCTTTGATACTGAACTCCCAATATTCTCAGGTCTCCAAAAATTCTGAGAATACGGTTTCCATAAAATCTTATCAAAAAAGTTTATATATGTATAAGAAAGTTCAGCAAAATTTGAGGTCAGAAAATTAAAGGTAAAATTTGTAGATATTGTTAAATTAATAGAGCGTTCAGGTTTAAGATTAATGTTACCCGCTCCTTTCCAGAATAAATCATTAAAGGATGGCACTCTGAAATTATTACTTATAGAACTTTTTATATAAAAATCATTTGCAAGTGGTTTTATATTCACAGCAAACTTTGAAGTTAAAGCACTTTTTTTGATATCACTGAAATAATCATATCTAATAGAAGGATAAACCATCAAGACTTTGTTAGGTACAAACTGAGTACCAGAGAAAATACCTATTGAAGTTCTTTCAGGTACAATCTCAAAATTTGATGCATATAATCTTGAGTGAGAAATGTCAAAGCCAGAATAAATAGAAAATGACTTAGCTGAAAAATTTACTTGACCAGAATAATTGTAAATTAATTCACGATAAAAATCATTTATATTACCATCTGCAACATACCTTAGCAGACTATTACTATAATTCAGCAAGTTAATTAACTTCCAACTATTAAAATTATTAGTAGCTTTTAATGAAAAAAGTGCCTTATAATCTTTTTGATTACTTTTAAATGTAGGACTTATTGTAGCAAAACCAGGCAAATTTCTATCAAATAATAAGATATTAGAATTCCATTCAACTAACATTTCAGGATTTATAGAGAAAGATAATCCTCCTATAATATTTGAATAAACATAACCTATACCATTCATCGTTTGACGCACTTTATCGTTCCCTTTTTTTAAATAATAATCATAATTCTCTGATGATTTTTCGTAACTAAACCCTCCGTAAACATTCAAATTCTTTAATAACATATTGGTGTAATAAACAGAGCCTCCTTTTTCATCAAGTGAACCATAAGTGAGTTTAACTGAAAGTTTATCTTTTTCTTGAACACTTCTTTTTGAAACAATGTTGATAATCCCTCCAACACCATTACTACCGAATTCAGAACTTGCCCCATCTGGAAGAATTTCAATTTTTTCTAAAAAATCTTTTGAGAAAAGTGAAAGATCCACTTGAGAATTCTGATTAGAATTAAGTTTTATACCATCAAGAATAATAATAGTATGTTCAGCGCCAAGTCCATTAACTGATACAGTTCCAAGAGATGAGGAAGAACCATAAGATTTAATAAAAATATCAGGAACGGTTTGTAAAACTTCGCTAAGACTGTTACCATTAACATTCTGAATATCCTGAGTATTTAAAATTGTTATACGTCCAGGGTGAGAATTTAAATCTGTTTTTAAACGTGAACCAACTACTTCAATGGAAGGTGTAAAATAAATAACACTATCACTTTGAAGCCTATTTTCCTGAGAAAAGGCTTTATATGTAGATAGGATTAAAAATAATATGTATGTAATAAATATATTTTTCATAAAATAAAAAAAACTCCTTGCATCTACATATCCCAACCAAAAAGAAAAAATATGAAGACACAAGGAGTGTCATAATATTTTCATTTCTTTTCCGGCGAAGAATATGAAAATGCAATAAACCGGCAGGTCTCCTGACTTAAGAGATTTACACCTACATCCTTCCCATCCTCTCGGACAGTGGCTTTATGCAGGCTAACTCTTTCACAGTTGCGCGGACAGTCACGGATTTTCACCGTGTTCCCTTTTAATCCAGCGAACCGATTTATTTATCAAAGAACGTTAAGCAAACTTAATTATAATCTTTTTAAGTGTCAAGCGCAATTTTCTCAATTTTACTCCTGCCATTTTTAACATTCGTTTCGAAGCTTTGGTTGTATCGAGATCTTTATATTTATCAGAAAGATAAACAATTTCCTTTATACCCGCCTGGATAATCAGCTTAGCACATTCATTACAGGGAAATAAACCTACATAAATTTTTGCACCATGCAAATCTTTTGTTGAGTTTAAAATAGCATTTGCTTCTGCATGGACAACATAAGGATACTTAGTATCATTAATATTTTTAGCCTCACGTTCCCAGGGTAATATATCATCTGAACAGCCAATAGGGAATCCATTATAACCAATACCAACGATTTTATTTTGTTGATCCACAATACAAGCTCCGACTTGTGTATTGGGATCTTTACTCCTCATTGCTGAGAGCATTGCAATACCCATAAAATACTCATCCCATGTAATATAATCTTTTCTCTTCATAAAAGTAAACTAAGTTTATCGAAAAGTTCCTGCAAAGTACCATCATTTATTACAGTATAATCAGCAAAAGCAATAGGACCACCCTTATTTAGATTTTCTATTTCAGCATAATCCCTTGAAAGTGCTTCAAATTCATTAAGTGGCCTAAAAGGACGGTTTGCAAGACGTTGGTAACGAAGTTTTTTTGTAGTATAAACAGCAATAAGTTTAAATACATCTCCAAACTCTTCTTTGATAGTTTTAAATTCCTCCCAAGAATAAAGACTCTCTATAACCACATTTCCAAGTGAATATAGATGACGGATTTTATCAAGACTTTTAAGAGCCATCACAGCCATCCCAAAATCAGCTCTAAGCTTCTCCCTCATATATTTTTCATTCTTCTCATTAATCTCTAAAGAGTTTTTTTCCAACTCGCTTAATACAACATCACCAAAATATACTCTCTGGTAACCATTAGAGACAAAGTATTTTACAACTTCACTTTTACCAGAACCACACATTCCAACAACAGCATAAATCTTATTCATCTATTTAAAAATGAGTTTTGACGAGAATATTTAATTTCTTTATATTCAAAGAAAGTTTCTTCTTTTGAGGGAGAAAAATATTTTTCTATAAGAATACTTTTTTCAAATCCTTCCTGATAATAAGTAATAAGATAAGCAGTATCACTTAATTTGTCTATTGTAACCTTTTCTGCTTTTGCTACTAAAGGGTAAATAACTTCTTCAAGAAATGTTTCAAGTTCGGGATCATCTTCATAAATAAAATCTTCCACAAGTGTAATAGCAAAGTTTTGGGCAGGTGTAAGTGAAACCGTGTCTTCTGAATTAGAATTAATATCTTCGTTATTCACCTTTTCAGGTGCTTTTTTACAAGCAGAAAGTACTACTAAGATTAAAAAAAAAGTAAAAAGAGAAAAAAGTTTTTTCATTGGATAATTCCCATTTTCTTTCCAATGTCACCAAATATTTCTATAATTCTGTTCAGATGATGATCCTCGTGAGTCGCCATATAAGAAGTTCTGAGCATTGCAAGATTTTGTGGGACACCAGGAGAAACAAAGGCATTAACAAAAACGCCTGCATCAAATAAAGCCCTCCAAAACTTAAAAACCAACATATCTTCTCCCAGAATGACAGGTACAATTGGAGTTCTTCCATCAACTACCCTGAATCCCAATTCTTTTAAACCTTTCCGTACTTTTGCACCATTAGCAATTAATTTATCAATACGTTCTGGCTCTTCTTTTAAAATATCAAGTGCTGCACTGGCTGCAGCAACGGCAGCAGGGGTTGGGGATGCAGAAAAAATAAGTGCAGCGGAATGGTGTTTAAGGTAATTTATAACTTCCTTTTCGGAAACAACAAATCCACCTAACGAAGCTAATGTTTTAGAAAAAGTTCCCATAATTAAATCAACATCATCATCTAACCCAAATTCAGACGCTGTTCCCCTTCCACCTTTTCCAATAACCCCCAATGAATGAGCATCATCAAGCATAATCTTAGCATTGAAACGTTTGCAAATTTCAACAAGTTCTGGAAGGTCAACTATTTCACCTGTTGTTGAAAAAACACCATCTGAAACAACAAGTTTTGGTGATTCAAGGGGAAGAGATTTCAAAACTCTCTCAAGATCAACCATATCATTATGTCTATAACGTAAAACCTCAACAAAACTACCCTTTGCAATTAAGTTTCCCGCTACGATGCTTGCGTGATTATCCCTATCCGAAACAACATATTCTCCTTTATTTACTAAAGTAGGAATAATACCTTGCGCAGTTTGAAATCCAGTTGAATATAGAAGGCATGCTTCCTTTCCATAAAAATCAGCAAGCTTTTCTTCAAGTTCAATATGTAAATCCAAAGTACCAGTAAGATAACGTGACCCCGAACAACCTGTACCATATTTATCAAGAGCTTTTCTGGCAGCTTCAATTACTTTTGGATGTGTAGTCAAACCGTGGTAATTATTTGATCCTGCCATAATAATTTCACGTCCCTCAATTTTAACAACAGGTCCTTCGTTTTGTTGAATTGCTCGAAAATAGGGATAAAACCCCATTGCTTTTACTTCATCAGCTCGTTTGAAATTGTAACACTTTTGAAATAAATCCATTATTATAAATTTTTATCGTAGAAAATACATATTATTATTAATAAATTCTATGTTTAAATTTATTAATAACTTATATTGTGAAATCATTTGTTACAGGTGCAACAGGATTTGTTGGTAGTCATCTGGTTGATAGACTTATAAAAGAAGAACACCAGGTATTTTGTCTTGTGAGAAAGACTTCTAACACAAGATGGCTAAACAATAAGCCAGTAACTCTTATAAATGAAAGTATAGAATCTGAATTTGTTAAAGATATTTTAGCAAAAACAGATTTTGTATTTAATGTTGCAGGAGTAGTTAAAGCAAAAGATTATGACTCTTACTATCAAGGGAATGTTGTTCCTACAAGAAAACTCCTTGAGATTATCAGCCTTGTAAGACCAGATTTAAAGAGATTTGTACACATTTCATCACAAGCAGTTTGTGGTCCTAATCCCGATGACAATCCTATAGATGAGACATACGAACCGCACCCCATTACGAGTTACGGAAAAACAAAACTTATGGCTGAAAAGGAGGTTTTAAAAAAATCAAATGAAATAAAAACTGTTATTTTAAGACCTTCAGCAATTTTTGGTCCACGTGATACTGAAATACTTGTCTATTTTAAAACTTTTTTAAAAGGTTTAAATGCAGTTATTGGTTTTACTGAAAAATATTTAAGCCTTATATATATTGAGGATTTTATTGATGCAATTTATAAAGTTGCAGTTTCTAATCTAAAAAGTGGTGAAATATTTTTTGTTTCTTCAGATAAAGCTTACAGTTGGCAAAATATCGGTTCTGTTACATCAAAGGTAGTAGGAAGGAGAGCTTTAAAATTAAGAATTCCACACTGGCTTGTCTATACTGTAGGAACAATCTCTGAATTATATAGTTTGATTAGTAGAAAAGCTGTTACATTAAATCTAGAAAAATGTAAAGACATTACAAGAAAACGTTGGGTGTGTTCAAATAAAAAAATAAAATCTGTTGTTGGTTGGAATGAACAATACTCATTAGAGGAAGCCTTTAAAATAACAATTGATTGGTATAAATCTATGAACTGGCTATAATATGATATTAGATTACATAACAAATATTTTAGATATTGCCATTAAAGAAAGTGGTTTTAAAATTGATTATCCTATTCAAATTGAACTTTTGGAGGAAGGAAGATTTGGAGATATCACAAGTAATGTTGCACTTGTCAATGCTAAATTATTAAATATAAATCCAATCGAATTTGCAAATCAGATTTTGAAAAAACTAAATTACGACCATAACATTATCTCAAAAGTTGAAATTGCAGGTCCCGGATTTATTAACTTTTACCTGAGTGAAAATCTTATTGAAAAAAATATAAACGATATATTAACTACAGGAAATAACTACGGTAAGACAACACATTTTCAAGGGAAAAGAGCAAATGTTGAGTGGGTTAGTGCTAATCCAACAGGACCTCTACATGCAGGTCATGGTCGTCAAGTAGCACTTGGTAAAGCTATTGTTAATTTACTTGAAGCAATAGGTTATCAAGTTGATAAAGAATATTATTACAACGATGCCGGCAGTCAGATGAAAAATCTTGCGATTTCTGTATATGCAAGATATATGCAAATATTTGATAAAAATTACCCATTTCCAGAAGATGGCTATTTTGGAGATTACATCACACAGATTGCAAAACAAATTTACGATCAATATAAAAATACTTTTTTTAATAATTTTGATTTTGAATTTTTTAAATCATTTGCTGAACAGTATAATTTTAATTCAATAAAAAGTACGCTTGAGAAACTCGGAATAAAATTTGACCAATATTTTAGTGAGACATCCCTATATAAAAGCGGAGAAATTAATAATTTGTTAAAGTACTATAAGGAAAAAGGTTTAAGTTATGAAAAAGATGGAGCTGTATGGTTGAAAATGGATGTCAATAATTTTAAATCCGATAAAGTTATTGTAAAAAAAACTGGAGAACCAACATATAGATTACCTGATATAGCTTATCACATAAACAAGATTAAACGAGGATATGACCTGATAGTTGATATTTTTGGTTCTGACCATTCTGACACATATAAGGAAGTCTTATATGGAGTTTCAAGTGCAGGATACAATGTTTCTCATATAAAGGTAATTATTCATCAGATGGTAACTTTCAAAAAAGGTGAAAGGACCGTCAAGCTTAGTAAACGTTCAGGTGAATCTTTTACACTCGATGAACTTATCGAAGAAATAGGTACAGACGCTACACAATTCTTTTTTGTAATGAGAGCACCTTCAACTCATCTCGATTTTGATATTGAACTTGCAAAACAGACTTCTGAAAAAAACCCGGTATATTATTTACAGTATGCGCACGCGAGAATCTGTGGAATAATTAGAAATGCTAATAATTATTCTTCTGAGCTGACAGTAAAATTTACTGAACAAATTCCACTCCACTTACTTAAAAATGAAGATGAAAAGCAATTGATGAAAATTTTATTTTACTATCCTTATGAAGTATATAAATCAGCAATAAACTTTGAACCCCATAAAATAATCTCATATTTGAATCTCGTTGCTGAAAATTTCCATCGGTTTTATCATAATAATAGAGTTCTTGATAGCGAAAATATTGAATTGTCTAAAGCGAGACTTTCTTTATCATTAGCAACGAAAATTGTCCTGAGTAACGGACTTAATATAATAGGTGTCACTGCTCCTGAACGAATGTAAAAAGGGTTAACACTTGTAATATATTATTTTTCTTGCTTTATTAAAATATTTACGGTATATTTATAGGTTATTAAACAATAATTAATATAAAAACTTTAAATCACAGCTATGTTAGACAACAAAAAATTAACAGCAAGAGTTGGCTGGATGATCAAAGAGTTACAAAAGAACTGGGGTATCAGTCTCTACAGAATTGCAGTTGAAACCCAGATTCCCCATTCAAGCCTCAAATATATGATTGAAGGACGGTTTGAATGGAAACTCAATCATCTTTTTACATTGGTTGATTTCTTCAGAAAGTATGGAGTCAAAGTCTCTGTTCCAAATTTGCTTGATTTTGAGAGAGACCACCCCATTTCAAAAATCTTTGATGTAACCAAAGCCGACTTTAGAGAAGCGATGATTCCGCTTCGTCTTAAAAAGTATGGATTTAAACCTTTAGGTGCTCCTCCCCAGCAACAAAAGGTTGATCCAAATGATCCAAATTATCTTGCTAATTCTCTTTGGAGAGATATCCTTGAACTGGCAAAAGATAACAAATTGTCAAAAACTTCTAAGATTGAATTATCTCTTAAAATTAATGGCAAGAACTTCAACTTTGAACAGAACACATCAATTGGGAAGAAATCCTGATACTCACACTGATATTTCATAAAAAAGCCAGTTTTTACTGGCTTTTTTATTTTACAAATTTTAAAACTTTTATATCTTAAAAAAAGAGCAGCTATAAGCTGCTCTGTATAAAAAAATAATTTAAGATGAATTAATTTATTTCTTCTTTTCGTCTTTCTTTTCTTCCTTCTTTACATCTTTCTTAGTGTCTTTCTTCTCTTCCTTCTTTACATCTTTTTTAGTATCTTTTTTCTCTTCCTTCTTGGTTTCTTTCTTTTCTTCTTTCTTTACTTCTTTCTTAGTGTCTTTCTTCTCTTCCTTCTTTACATCTTTCTTTTCTTCAGTTTTCTTTTCAGTTTTTTCTTCAGTCTTAGTAACTTTAACTTTCTTAACAAAGCTCATTTTGTACATTTTCTCTTTTAAAGAAGAGAACTTGCTAACTTGATCTTTGTTTAATGCTTTTTCAATTTCAGCATTACATGCACTTTGAAGTTTTGTTAATTCATCTTTGTAAGCCTTTTTATCCTTCTTTTCCTTTTTTAAATCATCAACTTTCTTTTCATATTCAAAATAAGCTTGATAAACCTTAGCATACTGATCGTTTGTTAATTTTAAGTGTTTGTAAAGATAATCAGCTTTTTTACCTGCCCTGTCACCAGGGAATTCTTTTGCTGATGTTGTGCCAACAAAGGCAAAAAGAATTGCAACTACTAAAAGTGAAACTAATGCTTTTGCTTTAGACATAATTTTATTTGGTTTTAATTTAATTTAACCTAATATGCAATATATAATTAATAAATTAAAAAACAAAGTATAATTTTTCTACCCTTGAATGTTTTACAAGTTTAAAGTATGTTTTAAATATGGGAATTGATGAAATAATATCTCAACCTTTTAGTGGCTATAGCAACGAAAGCTACCAATTTCTAAAATCACTTGCAATTAGACGAAATAATAATAAGGAATGGTTTGATAAACATAGGAACATTTATGAAAATTTCCTCAAACGTGAAGTTAGGGAACTTGTTGATACACTTGCTCCTAAAGTTAATGCAATTGACCCATCTTTTGTTTTAAATCATAAATCTATTCTCAGAATTAATCGTGATATTAGGTTTAAAAAAGATAAAACACCATACAAAACTTTTTCGGCTGTATCATTTGGACTCAGGGTTTTAAAACAAAAGGATATACCACAAATTTATTTCCATTTCAGTTCTAATGAATTTTTAATTGCAGCTGGTCAATATAGTACAGAACCATCTACAATGAAAAAGATTAGACAAAAAATTGTAAATAATACTGATGACTTTTTAGAGATAATAAATAATCCTCAATTCCAAAAAGAATACAAGAAAATTTATGGGGAAAAACTTTTAAGGTTACCAATTATATTTTCAAAATATAAAAATACTAACTTAGAAAAATATCTTTTGTATAAAAATATGTACGTATACAAGGAGTATAAACCAGAAGTAGCAATGAAGCCAGATCTTGTGGAACTTATATTATATCATACTCGTTTAATGTATAAATTTTTAAAATTTTTATCAAATTAAATTATAAACGTATGGAAAAACCTGAAGTAGCACAAAAATCTCCTTTTATAACAGTTCTTGAAGAAGGTAATTATTATTGGTGCGCTTGCGGAAAATCAAAAAACCAGCCATATTGTGATGGTTCACACAAAGGCACTGGCTTCTCACCTGTTATGTTTGAAATTAAGGATCAAACAAAGGTTGCACTTTGCGGTTGTAAGTATTCAAATAAAAAGCCCTTCTGTGATGGGACACATAAAAATTTAACTGATGACTGAATTTAAAATAAACAATATTGCTGTTCAGAGTTATGGAGAGGTAAATAACCCAACTATTATTTTTATCCACGCTTTTCCATTTAATAGCAGGATGTGGGAAACTCAAGTGCATTTTTTTAAGAATAAATTTAGAATCATCACTTACGATGTTCGTAGCGCTGGTAAAAGCACAGTTGATGACTATCAATTTACTATGGAGACACTTGCAGATGATTTCATTGAAATTGTAACTCATCTCAATTTAAACAATATCAACGCTGTGGGACTTTCAATGGGTGGATATATACTGCTTCGTGCATATCAGAAAAACCCATTAATTTTTAAGACGCTTACTTTAGCTGATACAAGAGCTGAAAATGATGATAACAATGCATTACTTCAAAGATCATCAAATATTAAAAAAATTAAAGAAGGGAAAAGAGAAGAATTTGTTAATACATTCATCTCAAATGTTTTAAGTAAAAAAAACCTTGAATCCCATAATATTACTGATTATATAAGAAGAATTATCTCAGAACAAAATGATGCTTCAATTGTTGCTTTACTTATAGCTATTGCAACTCGTCTTGATTCAACACAAGCACTTTATAATATAAATGTACCCTCTCTGCTTATTTTTGGGGAGGAAGATAAGTTGACTCCTCTCAACTGTGCTAATACTTTGAAAAATGGAATAAAAAACTCTGAATTAATTATTATTCCAGATTCAGGTCATTTAACAAATATAGAAAATCAACAGGCATTTAACATAGCTCTTGAAAAATTTCTTTTAAGATATAATCAATAACGTTGAAAAAATAAATTGTTAAGAGTATATTTGTATTAAATGGCGAGCATAGCTCAGCAGGTAGAGCGCCAGATTGTGGCTCTGGTGGTCACGGGTTCGAGCCCCGTTGCTCGCCCAATTATCTTTTAAGTAAGTGTTTTTAAATCAGAAAAATCATTTCTAAGAACTCTCCTATTTTATGCATATGCCCGCATTACTTTATAAATTCTACACATTTATTTAATTATTCATTTATTTATTTTTTAGAAAGAGCTAAAAACAATGAATAAAAATGTCAAAGAAAATTTAATTTTTGGAGATTTTTCATTATCCATTCAAATCAATTTTGTAAATTCACCATACCTTGATTAAGGTAATAAATTTTGATATTTTTAATGAATATGCTTAAGAAAAGAAAAAAGATTAGTAACTCAAAATCTTCAGTAAATAATAAGCAAAAGAGAAGTAACAAAATTAAAACTGATTTTGACTCAAAAGACCTTGATGAAGATATTTTAGAAGATGGTGGTTATCTATCTGATGAAGAGGTTGAGAGACTTAAAGAGGAGTTTAAAAAAGAAGCACTACCTCATATAGGAGTTTTACACACCTATGCCCTTAGGTTAACAGGAAATGAATTGGATGCTGATGACCTCCTTCAAGAAACTTATATGCGTGCTTACAGATTTTTTCATAAATTTGAAAAAGGGACTAACTGCAAAGCATGGCTTTTCAGAATAATGAAAAACTTATTTATTAATGATTATAGAAAAATCCAGAAATCACCAAACAAAGTTGATTACGACGATATAGAAAACTACTACGAGTCAATACGCTCCGAAAAACTTAATACTACTGATTTGCAGGAACGAATATATTCCAGATTGCTTGATGACCAGGTTACAAATGCCTTAAATTCTCTTCAAGATGACTTTAAAACCGTTATAATTTTATGTGATCTTGAAGGATTAAGTTATGAAGAAATTGCAGAATTTGTAAATTGTCCTGTTGGTACAGTAAGAAGTAGATTGCATAGGGGCAGAAAATTACTTGCACAAAAGTTAAAAAAATATGCTGAAGAAAAAGGCTATAACGTAGAAAACGCTTTAGCCTGATAGTTTATAATTTAATAATAAAATAATATAAACAAATTAGGAGATTTAACATTATGAAAAAAATTTCATTTTTAATTCCGATACTGCTATTACTTTTAACTGCATGTAACAAAAAGGATACAACAACCAATCAAACATCTCAGACTACAACACAACAACAACCAAATACAGGAGTTTCTACCTCTGATAATAATATAAGTTTAACAATTCCTTATGTACTTAGATTTGAAAAAGCACCTGATCAAAGAACCGCAGCAAATTTTTCTTGGGAACAAAATGGAAAACCTGTTTCTCTAAATGATTTTAAAGGGAAAGTAATTTTATTGAATATATGGGCTCAATGGTGCGGACCCTGCAAACAGGAAATGCCCTATCTATCTCAAATATATGATGAATATAAAGATAAAGGGTTAGTTATTATAGGTGTTAGCATCGACAAAGCAAATGATAGAGCTAAACTGGAGTCATATCTAAAGTCTAATCCTGTTTCTTATCTTATTGTTCATGATGTAAAAGGTGATATACTCAAGTCCTATCCTTCTCCTGATGGTTCTGATATGATAAACGTATTTCCTACTACTTTCATAATTGACAAAAAAGGAGAAATTGTAGAATCATTTGCAGGTTCAAAAACTAAAGAGTCCTTTATATCATACATTAAGAAACATCTATAATAGTTAGTGAAGACCAGAAAAATCGGGATATTAGGTTCAACAGGTTCAATTGGGAAAAATGTTCTGAATGTTTATGATAACCTTAAGAGAGAAGGATTTCCAATTGAACTTGTGTTTCTTACAGCAAATGAAAACATAACAGAACTTTCATTTCAACTTTCAAAGTATAAACCTCAATCTGTTTTCGTTAGGGATTCTAATAAAGCAAAAGAATTAAAGAGAGATTTTCCTTCATTTGAAGTTCTTTCAGGAGATGAAGCACTAAATGAACTTGTATCAAGAGATAATTACAATACACTTATCAATTCTTTCGTTGGAATTGCAGGATTAGTACCAACAATCCAGGCAATAGAAAGCAACAAAGACATAGCACTTGCAAATAAAGAAACTCTTGTTGCTGGTGGTGAACTTGTTGTCAAACTCCTTGAAAAACATAATGTTTCTCTCATTCCTATTGACAGTGAACATTCTGCTATATTACAATGCCTGATTGGTGAAGAGATGAAAAGCATAAAAAAAATCGTTCTCACTGCTTCAGGAGGTCCCTTTCGTAATAGGACATTTGATGAACTAAAATCTGTTACTGTTGAAGAAGCTCTCAAACACCCAAACTGGCAAATGGGAGATAAAATTACAATTGATTCGGCTACACTAATGAACAAAGGACTTGAAGTGATTGAAACTCAATGGCTTTTTGGTATTGACTTAGCTTCAATTGAAGTTGTTATACATCCACAATCTATAATTCATTCATTCGTGGAATTTATAGATGGTTCTGTTAAGGCTCAACTTGGAATTCCTGATATGAAAATTCCTATTCAATATTCTTTAACATATCCTTCAAGAGTAAAATCTAACTTCCCTGTTATTGATTTTACAAATCTAAAAAATTTAACTTTTGAAGAGCCTAATTATGATACTTTTCCTTGCTTAAAACTTGCATATCAGGCTGCAAAAGCTGGAGGAATTTATCCAACAATTATGAATGCAGCTAATGAAGTCGCTGTTAATCTTTTTCTTAACAAAAAAATTGGTTTTCTCAATATTCCTGAAATTATAGAAAATTGTCTTGATTCTTTTGAAAACAAGAACGAATTTACAATTTTTGATGTTTTAGAAACAGATCAAACTGTACGTGATTTTATTTTGAATAACATATCAAATGAAAAATGGAAATTCTAACAACAATATTTTATTTTATAATAGTAATTGGTATTCTTGTCTTTGCACACGAATTTGGTCACTTCATTGCAGCACGTTTAACAAGAACAAGAGCAGAAGTTTTTGCTATCGGAATGGGACCAAGACTTTTTGGATATAACAAAGTTAATGGTTTTACATTTGGTAAACTTTCAAACGATATTGAACTTGGGGATAATACTGATTTTCGCATTTGTGCATTTCCAATAGGTGGTTATGTTAAAATTGCTGGTATGATTGATGAGAGTATGGATAAAAAAATTCTTACTACCGAACCTCAACCTTGGGAATATCGCTCAAAACCTGTACTGCAAAGGATGTTTATTATCACTGCAGGTGTGGTAATGAATTTGATTCTTGCATTTCTTGTGTTTTATGCTCTTTCAATTTTTAAAGGAAAAACCCTCACAGAAACTACAACAGTCGGATATATTTCACCAGGTTCAGTTGCAGAATCAGCTGGTTTCAAAATCGGAGACAAGATTTTATCGATAAATTCTGAGAAGGTTCAATATTGGGATGACTTGCAAACATTGATTTATCTTGAGAATCTTGGACGTCCACTGGAATTCCAAATTGAACGCAATGGAAATACTCTTAATATTCTAATTCCAAAAGAAAATCTTAAAGATTTATCAGAGAAAAGTATAGGCATATATCCAGATAAAATTATTCCTGTAATAAATGAAGTAATACCTAACAAACCAGCAGAAAAAATTGGACTAACAAAAGGTGATATAATAACAGAGTTTGCCGGTGAACAAATATTAAACTCCCAAAAGCTTGTAGATCTTATAAAAGCTCATAAAGAACAGGAAACCGAAATAAAATGGTTAAGAGATGGAAAAATTTTCTCTGCTATTGTTAAACCAGATTCTGCTGGAACGATTGGTATTGGTATAACTTCTAAATATGAAGGTCCATCAAAAGTCGTAACTTACAATGTTTTGACTGCTTTTCCTAAAGCTGCAAAGGATATGTATTTCTATGGTTTTGAAGTTTTTGTTAAATCTATTGTAAAGATTATTAAAGGAGAAGTTGCTTTCAGAAAAGCAATTGGAGGACCTATTAAAATTGCGCAGGCATCAGCTCAGTCAGCAGAAGGTGGGTTTTTTTCATTCATAGGATTTCTTGCTCTGCTTTCACTTTCACTTGCTATAATAAATATATTACCATTCCCTGCTCTTGATGGCGGTCACTTTGTTATTCTTCTCATAGAAGCAGTTACAAGAAAACCACTTTCATACAAAGTTCAGATTGCAATTCAGAATATAGGCTTTATACTACTTCTGGCATTTATGCTTTTTGTAATTTACAATGATATTGTCTCGTTCAAATAATTATTGCTTTCTATGAACAATAGTGGTTGTTGCCTGAGCCTTAGGTAAAATCAACATCTGTGCTATAACAACATCCTCATCTCGTGTTAAAGCATAATAAATAGCATCAGCTATATCTTCACCATATAATGGAGTTAAGCCTTTGTAAACAGATTTAGCTCTTTGTTTGTCCCCGCGAAAACGTACAAGAGAAAATTCTGTTTCTACAAGACCCGGATCAATTGTTGTAACTCTTATATTCGTACCATTCAGGTCTATTCTCATACCTTTTGTTAGCGCATCCACTGCAAATTTTGTAGCACAATAAACATTACCTGCCGGATAAACCTCATGCCCTGCTATAGAACCAATATTAACTATATGTCCTGTTTCACATTTTAACATTAAAGGAATTACTTCCTTTGTTACATAAAGCAAACCTTTAATGTTTGTGTCTATCATTTCTTCCCAATCTTCAAGTACTCCATCTTGAATTTTGTTTAATCCACGCGAAAGTCCAGCATTGTTTACAAGTATTTCAATTTTTTTCCACTTTTCAGGCAGTGAAGAAATTGTCTTTTTGACATCTCTGTATTTTCGTACATCAAGCTCTAAAGGTAAAACATCAGTATTATATTTTTTTCTAAGTTCTGTAGCAAGAGCTTTTATTCTATCAAAACGGCGGGCACAGATAATCAATCTTGCTCCAGCTCTTGCAAGTTTTTTTGCGGTAGCAAAACCAATACCGCTTGAAGCTCCGGTAACAAATACAATTCTACCTTTTAATGATTTCATATTATGTATTTTTGTTAAATAACTTTTAATATATTTTAAAATTAATTCAATTCGAGAACATTTGATATTCAAAAAAACAAAAATAATATGCACTCTGGGACCTGCTACAAACAAAGTCACTACAATTAGCAAACTTATTAAAGCAGGAATGGATTTCGCAAGGTTAAATTTTTCTCACGGTAGTTATGAAGAACATTACAAACTGATTCAAAATTTACGAAAGGCTGAATTACTTACTCGAACACACATTCCTATCATTCAAGATTTAAGCGGACCTAAAATCAGAACCAGGAAATTCCCAAATGGGAAAATCGAACTTAGACAAGGTTCAATTGTTACCCTTTTACACAGCAATCAATTAGGAAATGAAAATTTAATTCCGCTCAATATTAATCTATTAAAGACATCTATTCAACCGAATTTTAAAATCCTTCTTGATGATGGAAAATTAACTCTTCTTGTTGACTCTATTAATCACAAAAAGAAAACTATTTTAGCACGAGTAATAAAAGGTGGAATATTATCTGACCATAAAGGTGTTAATATTCCTAATTGCGAAATACCTTTGCCTTCACTTACAAAAAAAGATATTGCGGATCTTAAATTCGGCTTAATAAATAAAGTTGATTTAATAGCATTAAGTTTTGTTAGAGATGTAGAAGATGTCATTCAATTAAAAAAACTTTTAAAAAAATATAATAAAGAGATTCCAGTAATTGCAAAAATCGAAAAGCCTGAAGCACTCTCTCAAATTGAAGAAATTATAAAAGTATCTGATGCTATTATGATCGCTCGTGGAGACCTTGGAATTGAAATTTCCCCTGAGAACGTACCTTCTGTCCAGAAACAATTAATAAATAAATGTCGTGAGTATATGAAGCCTTGTATTACTGCTACACAAATGCTTGAGTCAATGATTTTTAATAACATCCCAACACGAGCAGAAGTTTCAGATGTTGCAAATGCTATTATTGATGGTACTGATTGCATAATGCTTTCAGGAGAAACATCTGTTGGTAATTTTCCGGTTGATGCAGTTAGAATGATGACAAAGATTATCCTTAAAACAGAATCAGATCTTAAACATACTTTTTCCAGAAACCTGAACAATATATCTTCTACACCAATGCAATCAATCTGCAATGCTGCAGAACTTATTTCAAATCAACTTAATGTAAAAGCAATAATTATAGACACAAAAACAGGTTACACTGCAAGAAATATATCTTCAAGACGACTCAGAGAGGCAATATTTGCTATATCGCGCAAAACTGCTATGCTTAACTACCTTAAACTTTTATGGGGTGTTGTACCCCTTTTATGGAACAAAAAAGAAGAAACAATCGTTAAAAAAATCAGACGTTTTAAATTTATTAAAAGAGGCGACTACTTTATAAAAATTTACCGAACAAAAAAAACTGAAGTTGATAATTCTAACGCAGTTGAAATTCGAAAATTTTAAAATTTTTTTAAAAAAACAAAATATTTAATATGAAAAATCACTTATTATCTCTCACTCTTAACATCTTTTTGTTATCCTCACTTATTACTGCAGTTTATTGTAAATCAGAACAAACTCAAGTAAATGTAAAGGATAACAATTCACAATTATCTGTACAAGAAAACCTAAAAGTTCAATATGAGTACGAAAAAGTTGAAATTAAAAAGACAGATCCAAATTGCTCAGATGCAAACAAACAAAATTGTACAAATTTTTCATTAAGTTATGACAAATTTAAATCAGGTGCTCTTAAAGATATAATCAATTTAAAGATTCTTGATTTTATACTTAACAACATATATAGCGTTGAAAATGGGAAAAAATTCTCATCAATTGATGAATTGATAAATCAATTTTTCAAAGATTATTATGAAGTACTAATATTGAAAGAAAAAGAAAAATCTGATTATCCTGCTTTTCCCTGGATACTTGAAATACAGGGTGATGTAAAATATATTAACGAACATTTTATTTCATACGAATTAAATCATTTTATTTTTACCGGTGGAGCACACCCTTTATCAGGGGTCAACTACTTTAATTTTAATTTATCCTCCGGAGAAACTCTTAACTTAAAGGATGTATTTAAAAAAGGATTTGAATCAGAACTTGATAAATTAATTGAAAAATACTTTAGAAAAACTTATAACCTAAAACCTGATCAACCACTTACAGAAATTCTTTTTGAAAACCATATAACTCATAACAATAATTTTCTACTTCTTTCAGATGGGATTGAATTTTGTTATAACGAATATGAAATTGCACCCTACGCAGCTGGAATTATTAAGGTCAAAATTCCAAAATCAGAACTTACTAATTTATTAAATGATAACTTTAAATAATTAAAAACACATATTAAAGAAATAGTTTTTCTTAAATCTAATAAATACAGACCAAACAATATTATTCTTATATTATAACATTAACGCAGACGTATTTGCTCTATAGCGATATATTTATAAAAAAACGGACATAACAAAATCCAGCCCCGTAGGGGCGATATATTTTTATATAAAGACTAAAAACACAAAAAAATTTAGCTCCATCG
>Ga0123519_10000481_pt1 | contig 70541 bp, 83 predicted proteins | sample YelNatPaOPRAMG02_FD_87396 | JGI IMG/M metagenome (GOLD analysis project Ga0123519, IMG submission 87396) | Hot spring microbial communities from Yellowstone National Park - Yellowstone National Park OP-RAMG-02 (version 2) | ecosystem: Environmental > Aquatic > Thermal springs > Hot (42-90C) ...
GGACTCCGCCCCCCACACCCCCCACCTCTTCTACCCCCCCTCCCGAGCCCGATCCCGTTCCCGTTCCCGAACCCGAACCCGAGCCCGGACCCGTACCCGTACCCGATCCCGAACCTACACCCCGTCCTAAAGAAAACATCCGACCGCAGGCACTTAGTGCCAAGGTCGGTAGACCGACCGAAGCACCTAGTGCGAGGTCGGTCGCTAAAGATAGAGAAAAAAAAGAAACAGGTGGTGGTGGTATGGCAACCAAGCCCCGTAATAAGCAACAAAACGCGCGCGCGTGTGCGCGCGAGGCCGCAGCCCTCGTTCTCCCCCCCCACCAAGAAAGTGACGCTAACCCCTCGAAATCTTTGGACACCGCCACCACCACCACCACTGAAAAATCTTTTTCTCACATGGCCGCTCCGCGTCCGGCCACGCCGTCCGCTACGCGGCTCCCCGCTCCGGCGCCGACCACGTCGGCGCCTCCGCGGGACGCCGTTCCGCAGCCCGCCACGCGGGCCGCTCCACGGCGAGAACAGGGCGCCAACAACCCAACCCCACACACGCAGCACGCACCGCACCAAAACGCGCCCATCGCACATGCCGTCGTCGCCCTCTACCACGAACTGCTCCCAGACCTCCCACCCGTCCGCGCCATCTCCGAGCGACTCGCGCGCAGCATCGCCCTCGTCACCCCGTTCCTCGTCTCCGCCTACGCCGCCCCAGACCCGCAATCCGCCTGGACCGCCTACTTCAACGAGGTCGCCGCCTCCGACCTCCTCTGCGGACGCCGCAGCCACTTCACAACCACCCTCCCGTGGCTCGCGGACCGCGAACACGCCGAGCGCGTCGTCAACGGCCACTACAGGACCGCAGGCTCCGTGAACCTCCCTGGCGAACTCCCAGCCATCCGCCTGCGAGACCTCCAGCGCCGCGCAAACCTCGAAATGCAAAAGATTCTCGACTATTACAACGCATCCTGGGAGAACCAGACCATGTGGCCCGTCACCCGACCCGAGCAACTCACGCAGAACGTCATCACCCTGCGCGTGATCTCCGCCTGCGGCGGCATCGAGGGCATCCGGTCCGTGGTCTCCCCTCGGAACCCACAGGACGGGAAAGCGGCGCGCGCCGCGTTCATCGAGGAGTGGGTCCGGCAAGCGGCGCTCTTCGAGGAGGCCCGCGTGGCGCTCGAACGTGACGAACCGACGCGCGGAGACGGTGGCGCCAGCGCACCACAGGCAGCTGGGGGTGCGCCGACCGTCGAGGCCGCGCCACCAACCGTGGACGCGGAGGTCACGTCCCCCACCGAGGCCACGAAGGCCGACGAGAACCCTGCGGAGGCGGCCCTCGATAGTCTCGCGGACGCGATCCACGCCGCGATGAGACAGGAGCACCAGCAATGGCTCGCCGAAGAGCACCAGAAGGCTCGGTTCCGAGTGATCATGGGCGGGGCGGCGAAGGACAGCCGTACCGAGCCGTGATCCCCGACTTCGCGAAGTACGCGCGGCCCGAGTGGGAGGACCTGGTCATTGGCGGCGTGGTGCTCGCCGGAGAAATGGGGGGCAACTGGGCAGCGCGGGCCTGTGGGGACTTCCTGAAACTGGACCCTGAACGCGACTTCTTCGTGGCGCGGAACCAAGGGCTGGCGCGCGCGATTCAGGGGCTAATCAAGGCTGGGGCGCCGGTGCATCCGGAGACCGTGTACTACGCGGCGCCCGACCTCTGGGCGGAGGGCGCGTCGCAGTACCGTGGACTCGCGGCGGTCATGGAGATTGCCGCGCGAGCAGCGGACCGTGGATGCGTGTCGGGAGTGCTGGCGTGGTACGTGAAGCAGTTGCAGATCAAGGGGGCGCAGCGGGCGTTCTTGGCCCACGTTCTGGACCACATTGGCGACCTCGGGGACGGGGATGCGGAGGAGTTGCGGCTGAAGGTCGAGAACATCTTGGCGCGAATCGAGATGGGCGAGCCGGTGCCGACGTTCGCCGAGGTGATGAAGGCGCGCGTCGAGGACCTGATTGCGCAGCGAGACGCGGACGCGATGGCCGTGGAGAGGACGGCGAAGGCGTTTGTTCCGTGGGCGGGGTTGAGGCGGTTTCAGGTGGACGTGGAGCCAGGGGCGGTGTGCGTGGTAGGGGCGCGGACGAGCATTGGGAAGACGGCCTTTGGGATGGACTGGGCCATGCACCATGCGTTGACGGGGAGGCCGGTGGTGTACGTGTCGTTGGAGATGAGTGCGGCGCAACTTGCGAACAGGGCGCTGGCTTGGGCGAGTGGGATTGCGCATCACCAGATTCGGCGGGGGTTTGTGACGGAGGAGCAGGCGCGGGCATTGCTGGCGGCGGCTGATGCGGCGCCGCAGAACATGCGGGTGTTGGATGTCTCGGTGGCGACTGTTGGGGCGATCTTTGCGCAGATACGGAGTCTTGGGTTGGCGATGGCGCCGTTGGTGGTACTGGACTACTTGCAGCTCCTGAAGGCGCCGTCGAATCTGCGGGCCTCGCGGCAGGAGCAGGTGGCGGAGATCGCGAGACAGGTGAAGGTCGAGGCGAAATCGTTGGGGGTGCCGGTGGTCGCGTTGACGCAGTTGAGGCGTTTGGCGCCAGGGGAAAAGGAGGAGGCGCCGACCTTGCACCAGTTGCGGGAGTCTGGGGACATCGAGAACAGCGCGGACATCGTGATGCTGTTGCATCGGGACCGGCGGAGCCAGGTGGAGCCGGCGGTGGTCACGGTGCTGATCGAGAAGAACCGGAGTGGGGTGACGGGCCAGGCGCAGTTGTTGTTTTTCAGGGACCAGCAGCGGTTCGAGGACCTGGTAGAAGACGCGGGATAGGGTCTCTGGTGGGAGTGCCTGGATTTGGGGTGTAAAGGGGCATTCCTGCGACGTTTGAGGGGCGGGGTGCGCCATTTACCAGGCGGCTGGTCAAAACGCGCGGAAGGGCCGGTTTTGTGCGAAAGACGGGCAAATCGGCGGCGCCATGCTGCTCTGCGAGACGCGCCGGCGGACCGCAGAGGGCCTCCGGAGCCGCATCAGAGCACGCGGAGCGCACCATCAACGCACGTGTTGCGCGCGCCTAAAAGATGACATCCCCCCAATAGTCGAGCGCGCGCGTCGGTCCACGGTCTCATACGGCGACTGGCGCTTTCTGGTCGGAGAGGCGCTCCGGCGGGGTGCCAGAGTGCCGCCGGATCGGGGGGAGAAATGAACAGATTTCGACGGACGCGGCGCAGGGCCGCATCAAGACTCGGTCTGGCGGCCACCAACGCGCGTGTTGCGCGCGCCTAAAAGTGCTCCTGTCCCATTACTCGCGCGCGCGTGTCGGTCAGCGGTCTTGCGCGCCGAAAACAGCCCCAAGATTCTGGTGCTCCGGTGGACCGCCATCGCGCCATTTGGGGGACAGTGGCACGGACGAGCGCATGGATGGTGGAGCGGAGCGCGATCCGCGACCCTGGCTGCATTCGCTAACACCGCTAAACTGGGGTTCTACGCGCGCGCGTTGCGCGCGCCTGAAGAGTGACATCTCCCCAATAGTCGCGCGCGCGCGTGTTAGCACGCCGACCTGGGCGAAAGTGTAGGCGTTTCGGGGCAGACGTTCTATCAATCTACCAAATACTTCGTATTTGGTAGATTTAGAACGTCTGAAAGTTAGCCGACAACATGACAAGCGTATGTGGGTCACGAAGCGCCCACGTCTCGCCGCAGAACCCCATTTACGAGGCCGCGTATGACAGGTGCCCCCGCCAGAATACGGGGAGATGCGCAACGTGACAAGAGAAGCCGACGTGGCTCATAGTGTACAGCCCGATGCGGTCTATCGGCGGCGCCCACACCACCGCGCGCGGCCCCCTCGCGACCGTTGACAGATGGCCAGACGCCGAGTATCATGCGCACGAGGAGGCGGAGATGCGCGTGCCAGTGCGCTACATCCTCCACAAATCGGCGGACTTGTCTCGCAGACATCCCGTGGTCAAGGTCCGGCACGACCCGCGGCTCGGCACCGTCACCCAGACCTACTGGGAGGCCATCGAACAGCGCCCTGAGCCAGGAGAAACGCCCACGACGAACATGGAGGTCGCCGGAGTACAGGTGCGCGCCGTATCACGCGGCGGTATCTGCACCACACTGACCTTCCCAGAGTTCGATCTCACCGTGGACCTCGGCGTCCAGACGAAAGCCGCATCACGCACCTCGACGATTGCCCTCACCCACACGCACACGGATCACATCGCGGGGCTACCGATGTATCTCGGCACGCGCAACATCCGGCAGCAGCCCAGGCCGCGGATCATTGTGCCGGCAGATATGGCCCCGACCCTGAGGACCTTCATCGAGACATTGGAGACACTACAAGGGGGGCCTCTGAACTACACCATCGTGCCAATCCACCAGCACGAGGAGATAGCGCTTGGCAAGGACCTCGTGCTCCGAGCGTTCGGCACGGTTCACCGCGTGCCGTCCACGGGGTACGTCGTGATCCGGAGGCGGCAGAAACTGCGAGACGAGTACGTCGGGCTGCCACCGAAGGAGGTGGCGCGGCTCCGGAAGGAACGAGGGGATGCGCTGTTCCGCCTCGACGAACAACCCATCGTAGCAGTGACCGGGGATTCGACGGCCTCGGGCATGGACCTCGAGGACCCATACGTGCGCAACGCGAAGGTGCTGTTCGTCGAGGCAACCTACCTTGAGGACTTCGGTCGGGATACCGCGGAGGACCGCGGACATGCGCGGGTGGACGAGCTGTTCCCACGACTCGCGGAGCACCCCGCGGAGCGCATCGTTCTGTACCATTTCAGCGAGCGGTACACCGCGGAGCAGATCGCGGCGCTCAGAACCCGTCTGCCGTCGGACTTGGCGCGACGGGTGATGTTTTTGGCGTAGGGGGCACCTTGCGAAACGTCCATGTCTCGCGTATCCTGAACACTAGAAAGGGTTCTCGACACTCGCGAGGTCGAGACCACAGGAGGTGAAAACATGAACCACATCCGCTTCGTCGTGAAGGCAGCGGACCTCGTTGGCAAGCAACGGGTCGTGAAGGTCCGACGGGACCCACGGTTGGGCGCCGTGACCCAGGCGTATTGGGAGAGCGTCGAACAGCCAAGTACGGGAGCGCGGTTGCCGATGCTCCAACAGGACCTCGAGGCGCTCAACTTCGCGGCCACAGTCCAAAGCGGGCTCTTGCAGCACTACGCCATCGAGAATGGCCGCGCGACGAGGCCCAGACTCAAGCGGCTCGTGGAGCAAGGATATCTGAAGCGCAGCCCTGAAGAAAACCCTCTGCGTCTGACGGCGGATGAACCGTCATATTATGACTTTTACGAACTGACCGAGGAGGGCAAACGCATGTTGGAGCAGGCGAAGGCGGCGGGCTTCTATCCGCGCGACACCTCGCCGACCTGGGGCTGGCAGGCGAAGGTGGACGATGGGGAGTATCGCGATGTCTCGCACATCGCGCGGCAACATGACGTTTTCAGAAGGGCGCGCATTGCGCTGTCCGAAAACGTGCAGTACGTGGTTCCAGAAGACCAGATCGCGGAACTGCTGAAAGTAGCCTACGATGCCGCCGTCAAGGCGCTGGACAACGATAGCAGCCTCTCATCCGTGAGGTTCACGATGCCAGTGCGGCGCGAGAACGCCACGTTTGAAGCCGGATTCGTGCTGGATGTCGAAAGAATCTACCATCGGCACCCAGATCAAGGCGGGGCGTTCGTCATCCGGATGTACGATGAGTGACCCCCAAGACCGTCCGTCTCCCGTACTCCGCGATCAGCGCGGCAGCCGCCTTTCCATCAGCGAGCCCCCCACGTGGCCCGAAGAACGAGGTGCGGGGCCAGAGTCGCGCGGCAACCGTGACGTAGAGGCGCATGAGCTCCCGCCCCTTGAGCCCTTGCGCCTCGCCACGTAGCATGACCCTCTGCCAGTCCTGGGCGCGGACCAGTTCGTAGCGGAAGCCGAGGGCGGCCACAGCCTCAAGGATGCGTCCATATCCGGTGGCCAGGGTGAAGGTGGAGGCGAGACCCTGGCCGCGGACGGGGTGCTGGCGCTCCACGAAGACCCACATGACGCTCGTCGCGTCCTGAAGGATGCGAGACACGCCGCCAGGCTCTTCTGGGATCGGGTGGGACCAGACGATGCCATCCGAGTCCACGCAGACGATCCAGCCGGTCTTGCCAGGGTCGATCCCGATGACTCCGCTCATGCGACCTCCTTACAGCAACGGGCCGCGTTTGGCTTCCATGGCCCGCGGTGAAATCCAGAGACATTCGGTCCGTGGCACGTGTGTGTTGGCGCTACCGACGCCCTGTAGGCGCGAACCACGGACACGGCCAGTGGCGGAACACGAGTACTCTCGTGTGACGCGGTGCCATCCGGCTTCGACGAGCGGGGCGTAGTCTGGGTGATCGTATCCACTGACCACGGCCATCCCCTTGAGGTCGAGGAGCGCCGCCACGAGCCGACGGTGGTAGTCGGCGTCGGCGGACGCGGCGTATGGCAGGGACTCGGCGAGTCGCTCGGGGTGGTATGGCGGATCGCAATAGAAGAGGGTATCTGGGGTATCCCAGTAGGCGATGCACTCCATCGCATCCTTGCTATCGAGGAACACGCGGGAGATGCGGTCGTGGAAGCGGAGGAGCGCCGCGATGTGAGAGCGCCACGTGCCCACGTGCATAACCATTCCGCCACGAGCCATGAAGTTGCGGCCCCAACAACCTGGACTACGCGCGGCCCCAGAAATGGCCTGGTTCTGCGAGACGAACACGGCCCATGCCCTCTCGACTGGACCGGCGTTCGGATCGGCGAGGAGTCGAAGCGCGCGCGTGAACTCTGCTTGCGAGTACGGCGTCCAGATGAGGCGATGGAGGAGGTCGCGGAAGAGCGTGGGGTCTTGAAGGACGCGGTACAGGTTGATGATGCGGTCATCCAGATCGTTCAGCACCTCGACGGGATACGGGTGCGGCAGCCGCCAGAAGACGGAGGCGCCGCCAGCGAACGGTTCGCAATAGACCTGGGCCGGTGGTAGAAAGCGCATGATCCAGTGTGCCAAGAGTCCCTTCCCACCGTACCAGACGACTGGTGCATTCTTTCGCGCGACTGGCCCGAGAGACCGCAGGAGTTCCGTGTCGATCTCCTCGGCGATCTGCTCGATGTCGTGGGTCTCTGTCACAGGAGGTCTCCTCGTGGGAAGATGCGCCGTCTCGCGATGTCCGAGTACTCCGGTTCGATCTCGATCCCGATGAACCGCCGGCCTTCAAGGACCGAGACGACGCCGCTGGTTCCCGAGCCGAGGAACAGGTCGAGGATGAGGTCCCCTGGGTTCGACGAGTACTCGACGAACTGCTGAAAGCAGGCCCACGGCTTCTGCGTTGGGTGGCCGGTTTTCGAATGGTTCCCATGACGGATGGTCGCCGACACGATGAGATTCGGGACGATCCCTGCGTGTGGGCCGTTCCATGTCCGGCCTTGGGGGTAGGCGTAGAGGCAGAGCTCGACGGCAGAAGACCATCCCGTCCCAGGCGGAATCGGGGGTGGGGTCGTCTTGTGCCAGGCGAGGAACCGTGTGGAGTATCCGGCGTCCTCGTACACCTGGGCGATGAGCGATATTTGCCGATGGGAGCACCACCAGTACGCGGAGCCGTGTGGCTTCAGGAGGCGCAGCGTCTCGCGGACAGCGGGCAGAACGAGATCATGGATCATGGACCGCCAATCGGTGTCCCCAGGGAAAAAGTCCAGCGTGCGGCGGTTTCCTTTTGGCCCCCAGACTACAGACCCTGGTTCGCTCACGGCATAGGGCGGGTCCGTGAGCACGAGGTCCACGCAGCGATCAGGCATCTCCCGCATGACCTGTAGGCAGTCGCCGGTGATGACAGTGGCACGGGCGGACCCATCGAGCACGGCGCGCCAATCAGCGGGCTCTTGGATCGCAGCCTCCATCATGTCTCCACCGCAATCCAGTGTAGTGGGTTGAAGCAGCGTCCGGCCACGAGTACCGGCTTCTGCGCTTCTCCGAGGCAGATCATGACCTCATCACCAACGCAGTGCTCCACGGCGTCGCGGAGATGGCGGGCCTTGCAGCGAATCGCGAATGGTTCGTCGGCGAGCCCCGGGTGTGGTTGAGCGCCGAACGCGACCGTGTACATGGCGCCCGTATCATCCACGAACCAGATGTTGCAGGATGGCGGTCGGTACTCAAGCAAGAAGGAGCCCTTCGTGGACACGGTACATGCGCAGCGAGACGCCGCTACGAGTTGCTTCTTGGGGAGGATTACGCCGCGTCGGTACTCGTTTTCTGCTGGCAGTACGCGGCGGTACTCGATGTACGCGCGACTCTGAACCGGAATGCGGACGTGCGACTCGTCGGTTCCGATGTGCAGGGACCCATCGTCGAAACCGACTTCCACGGAACTGCGCGACAGCGCACGCAACCGCTGCGTGATGGACACGAGGTCGTTGCGGGTGATCGTGAAACCGGCCTCCGGCTGTTGGCATTCGACCGACCAGGTGAGCGTCACGCGCGTCAGCCGACTGCCATCTGTCGCCACGGCGAACACCGTGGAACCAGGGCCAGGCTCCAGGTGGACAACATTGGCCCACTCCCTTTCGACATCCACGGGAGGGAAGAGAACGTGGCGCAGGCGTTCGAGCAGGTGATGTGCTTGAGCGTGGAACCAGGTCACGGCTCACCTCCTGTCTCGCGATTTGGCATCCAATGTCCCCATTCATCCCGCCACTTGAGGCGGGTGCGCCCGTCCTTGAGATAGAAGGTGCAGGCGCAACGCCAGAGGGGCGGGTTGCTGCGGAATGGTTCTGCCCAGACGATGTGCGTCTTGTAGCGCGCGATCCGCTCCCCGCAGCGAGAGCAGACCGACGGGGGTCGTGGTGTGGGTGGCTTCTTGTGCGCGAGTCGCCACTCCTCACGGGCCTCCTTGTTCATGCGCACCTGCGCATCGAGCGCGGCGAAGTACTTGGGGCTCTGGCAGTAGATGCCCTGCAGCTCCGCCGGTAGCAGGCTGTCCACGGCGTACACCTGGTAGTGCGCCGGGGCCTGGTCTGTGGCATCGCGGACGAGAATCACGACGTACTCCCGTTGGCGGCCCGTTCCGCGGCAGTCGCGGCACTTGCCTCCGCGCGGCTTCTGCGGGTCCTTGCCCGTGCCGTTGCACTGGGGGCACGGATGGGGCTCATAACTCAACGGATTCATGCGAGACCTCCTTCTGCCTCCGGCCACAAGGACAGCGCGTGTGCTTTCCCGATCAAGGTGCGCACCGACAACATCCACTCCCCAGGGTCCTCGTCGTAGGAGAGGAGGAACGATATCTCTCCCGAGTTCGGGTAGACCCACGCTTCCAGCGTGGACCTGACGGCCACGACCCAGGGCGGCGCGCAGTGAATCTCGAACCGCGAGACCGGAACGCGCGGGACGATCTGCAACCCAACACCACAGCCGTCTCGGCGCGCGTAGCGCATGAGCGCCGCGTGGTTGTCCGCGTCGAGGCGCGCCCAGAAGTGCAGGTGCACAGCCACCCAATGGGGATGCGAATCATGGAACGTGATGTTTGCGCTGACCAGCCAGGCTTTGGGGAAGCGGATCATGACTCCTCCGACTCATGGACCCATAGGGTAATTGGCAACCGCAACCGTTTCCGCAGTCCATTGATGACCATGTAGAAGCCGTCCCACGGGCGGTATTCGATGCCCAGGTCGGTCCGCAGGCATTCGCAGAACGCGGCCACCTCGTGTTCCTTCCGGTGGGCCTCTTCGCGGTCCGCGCGTGCCTGGGATACCATGTCGCGGACGTGGCGCGCGACGAACTCCGCGAGACGCCCACGGGCCTCCGCCTCCTCGACCATCTGCTGCCGCGTGCGGACCCCATCAAGGTCACGCGGTGGCCGTGAGTGCGCCGGAACCCGCCACATGAGGATGTAGGCCATCAGCCGCATCAGCCGTGCAGGGTCTGGCTCGTGCCAGGGTGCGGTCACCTTGCGACGGAGGCGCGGACCGGCCCAGATCAGGCCAGCGCCGTCCGGCACCTCGTCTGTGCGGATCAGACCGGCGGGGCACACGAAGTAGAACTCGTGGCAGTAGGGCAGGTAGCGCCGCCACTTCCTGTCTCGCGTGAAATCGCTCCGCGAGACCTTGACCTCGTACCCGATGCACCGCCAATCGGTCCAGGACTTGCGCATCGCCCAGGCGTCCAGGCGCAAGGCATCGCCGGTGGAGGTCCAGGTGCCGCCGACCTTGCACTCAGGGACAAACAGGTCCACCCCGTGTCGGGCGGCAAGCAGTTCGATGATCGTAGAAGCGGTCACGCCGCAGCCTCCGCGCGCAAGGTCAAGACGCCTACCCTGCCGAGGTGGTGCCAGACGGACAGCATCCCCGGAACAGGTCCATCTTCGTATTCGATTCGGATGGACATCCGCTCACTTTTGATATCCGCCCCAAACAGTTTCCATCGCGTTCTGTTGATGGTCAACGTAGGGCGGTCGCCAAACACCGCCCGCGCTTCCTGCCATTGATAGGTGTAGCGCATCAACTTCTCGCGCCACGGCACATCGAAGGTCAGAGCGACCTTCAACTGCCGTGCCTCCGGCTGTTTCTGCCGGAAACCGGCGGCGATCCCTACCAACCGCGCATCACTGATGGTGAGTGCCATGCTTGCCTCCTTTCAAGAGATTCCATGGCTGCCGTCCTTTCCGGCTGGTGAACTCCCGCCGATATTTTGGCAACGAGAAGCGGGGATACCACTCGCGGGATTGGTCGTCTGGTATCGGCGGCGCGTCCCACTCGTTGCCAGAGAGCCATTGTTTGAGCGGCAAGACGGACCACGCAGGGAAACACGCCCATGCGTCATCATCGATCTTGTCCCCGCGCGCGATCCATGCCAAGAGAACATCCTTGCATGCCTCGTACACCGCCCAACGTGGAGCCTCGGGATTCTTGATGATGGCCCACGCGCGCTTCTTGAGCCATTCACGCTCGGAATACGTCATCGTGACCTCCTTCTGGCCGCAATCGCTCTCGGATGCGACGGGCCGTACTGATAACAGACCTTCCATGCGCGCCCGCAGCGCGCCTCCATCCGGCGCTTCACGTGCAAGGCGAGCGCGACAGAGTGGAGGGGCCGCGTCCGCAGCGCATCACACGTCGTGTCCCAGACGGAGGGCCGGACCTGCCAGAGCCCGCAGGCGCCAGAAGGGGAGATGGCCGCGGGGTTCCATCTGGACTCCATCCAGGCAAGCCGTTCCATCGCGCGGACCTCATGGGTGTCTCGCGCGTACAGGTAGAGCGCGGCCTGCGCAACCGCGCGATGGGCGTCTCCTTCCAACGGCAGCCGAGGTAGGAGCGCGATGGTCCAGAGAAGCGCGTGGGCGAGGGTCGTCATCGGTGCCTCCGTGTACGCGCGCGGAGCCGCGCAGCGCAACTGGACCTGCGGTCCTGCATCCGGCCAGGTCCAGGGGCGAAGAGGTCCTGGATCGGGACGCCAAGCGCGGAGGCAAGAGCGCACAGATGGTCCCCTCGTGGGACATGCTGTTCGTTCTCCCAGAGGCCGACGATGCTCGTGCTGAGCGAATGGCCGAGAAGGGCGCCGATGCTCTCTGCGAGACGTTGGCGCGTGAGTCCGCGGGCTTCGCGTGCCGCCGCGATCCGGAACCCGCAGAGGTGGTCTGTGGTCATGGGTCACCTCCCGCCGGACATGGTACTCCGGCGCAATCCAGATGTCAAGAGCGCAAAGGCAGGTGCGGGAAACCGCGTGGTTGTGCGAGAATCTTGTGTCCCCAACTCGTAAGTCCGCGATATTACAAGGACAACCGTGGATGTGGAAGTGGAACACCGCGCAAACCGATAGTTCCAGAACACCGCGATATCATTGATAAAATGAATGGATGAAAAAAAATACTTGCAACGGGTATCCGGTCTTGGTAGCATGGCGATGGAAGGCGGAAGGACCGCCGGACCCCCACGCGGCGGGGGTTGAAAGGAGGGGACCGTGAAGATGTTCTGGATCAACCCGTTCCGGGCCAGCACAGGCCTGGATCGTCCCGATCCGCAGGGGTTCGTGCGGGTCGGGGAACCAGGGCGGGGTCGGCGCGAGGTCCTCGTCCCCACCAGCGGGGACGGGGACTTTGTGCGGGTCGGCCTCGATCCGGAAGGCCGGCCCGTCCTGTGCCGGACGCACGAGGATGACGGCGACCGGCGGTGTGTCGCCGTCATCTCCACAAACGGGGGGTACTCGCAGTACCCGAAACGACACTACCGGATGCCGGACCCTGTGCCGGCGGGGGTCCGGATTCTGGCCTCCGGCGAGGGGGCCTGGGGCGATGCCGGCTACGGCGGGGACTACGAGGTGGTCCTCGCCATCGTCGAGCCAGGGGCCGAGTTCGTCTTGGCCCGTCGGTTCGGCGGGCCGGTGCTCGTGCGGTGGACCGGCGAGCGCTGGCTCCACCTGGATGAGGCCGCGGTCGAGGCCGAGAAGGCCGCGGCCTCCATGGAGAAGGGGGAAGTGCAATGGCTCTGACCTTGTATCGGACAAAGGGAAAGGGTCTCCCTGCTCTCTGGGAGGAGGGCGGGGGGTGGACGAATACCGGCGAGGCCCAGATCGTCTGCGGGCCTCACGGAGAGAAGAAACGGGCGCTGTATGGCGGTCACGGCTACTGCTGTGGCCGCCATGTCCTGTTCCTCGTGCATCCTGGCGATGTCGTCGTGCGGGCGCGTCATTGGCGGCGCTTCTTCACCATCGCGGTCTACAGACTCGGCTCCATCGAGCCAACTGCGGACCAGCAAGGATACAAGGCTGAAACCGAGCTGATCGCGCGGTATCAGGAAGGAGAATGGGCGCCGGAGCTGCCGCCTGAGTTCGCAGACGCCGTCGAGGCGGCCAAATGGAAGGCAACGTCCTACCACTGTAGGCACGGCATCTACTTTGAGCCGCCTTTTCCGGAGCGAAAGGAGGGATGACGATGACCACATACTACGCACGCACCATCGAGGATGAGGTCCTTGAGATTCAGGCGGACTCCGCCCAGGAGGCCGCCGAAGAGTACGTCCGCTCTGGCGAGTGGCCGGAGGCGGACGAAACACAGTGGGTGCCTGTCCGCGTCTGGCACGAGGACGCGGATGGGAACGAGATCGAGGATGGGGAGTTCAATATCCCAGTCCATCCACGCGCTCCGCGCTGCGTTGACGCGCGTGGTCACGAGTGGATCGAGGACGTGCGCCCGCAACTCCACGGGGGAGGGGTCTGGTATCGGTACAGGTGCGCCCGTTGTGGGTTGCACCGCGCCACCGACACGTACGCCCACGACCCCGCGACTGGGTGCGATGGGTGTGCGGTGACATACTTCTTCGAAATGGAGGGATGACATGGACTTTCGCGAGGTTCTCGGACTTCCGCATGAAAAACGCATCCTTGAGGTAGCGGCCGTGACCCATCATTGGGTTCTTTTCTGCGGCCCTGGGCCAGGCCGCGACCTCGCACAGGCCGTCGCCGACATGGAGGGACTCCCGTTCGTGGCTGTGGACCCGCAGACGCCCGACCCTGTGGAGGCGATAGAGGATGCCCAAGAGGGGATCCTCTACCTTGATCAGATCGAGAGGTGCGCGTGGGAGACCCTAGAGGCCATCTTCGCGCAAGCGTCCAGCGTGATGGTGATCGGACGCGGGGATACGTGTCCCTGCGGCAAGTGGGGGGTGGAAGGCGCGCGCTGCCTCTGCGCGGTGGATGCGTTGCGCGAGCACTACCGCCGCGTGTATCGGATCGCGGAGTACTTCGACCTGGTGGCCCAACTACCAGCGCAAGGCTGGCGGGACCTGCAACAGCGCCCCGAGGATCAGGAGCCTGCGTCCGCTATCCGACGGCGGGTCGAGGCGGCGCGCGCGGTCGTCGTGGCCCATCAGCCGACGTGGCGCGAGGGCATCGCACACGATGTGTACGCGCTGTTGGAGGCTGCGACGAGGGTCTTGGGGCTTACCCTCGAACAGCGTGACCGCATCCTGCGCGTTGCCAGGTCGGTCGCGGCTTTGGAGGGCGATGGCACGCCCCGACCGTACCACGTTTCCGAGGCCCTACAGTACAGCCTCGGATTTTTCCGCCGGAGCCGTGGGTTCACGCTGCCATCGGCGGAGGTGCAGGCGTGATCGCGGTGCTCGGATACCCAGGGGGCTCTTGGTTCGCGTGGCGCCGGTTCCGCGACCGGCGCGCCGCGCGACGGTGGCTCGACGACGGATATCGGGCCATCGTCGAACACACGTCTGGTTTGGCACATCCCGCGTGCCGCATCCTCTCCGAGGCAGAGGCGCGCCGGTGGCGGTATTCCGATGGGTCCGGCGTCTTCGAGTGGGGAGACGCCGGTGGGAGGTTGCCATGCGAAAGAAAGACGTGAAGGTCGGCGGAGTGTACTACGCCGAGGTGTCGCGGCGCACGGCACGTGTCCAGATCGTGCGTGTATCGCCCTACGGGGGATGGGACGCGCGGAACCTGGACACAGGCCGCATGGTCTACTTCCACACGGGACGGCGCATCCACCGTCCCGTCGAGGGGAGGTGCCAGATGTTGAAATACGTCGTTGAACGCGGCTCCGGCGGTGTCGGGGCCTACGTCGAGGACGGTGCGCGGCGGCTGCCGCTCGACCCGCGCCTAGACTTGGCAGACCACTCGCCGACCGGATACGGGTACGGATACGGCGGGTCGGGTCCGGCGCAACTGGCGCTCGCGATCCTCGCGGACGCCCTGCGGCGGGCCTACGGTTCGCGTCGGCGGAGGGCCGCGGACAAGGCAGCCTTGGACCTGTACCTGTGGTTCAAATGGGACGTAATCGCGGTGCAGACCGCGCTGCGATGGGAGATCACGCACGAGGACGTGATGCAGTGGGTGATCTCGCACAGTTGCGACTGACAAGGCGATCCGCGCCGCGAAGCGCGGACCAAAGGAGGATTGCGATGGCAACCAGGAACTGCCGGTACGGACTCTTGGCTCCCGTTGAGGGGCGGGACGAGGTGATGCGCCAACTGCGGGTCGCGCACGAGGTCTACAATACGCTCGTCCAGTACGAGCGGGAGCGGCGGAAGGCGGTGGCCGATGCGACCCGCGAGACCGACGCGGAGGTCGCGCGGCTGGAGGCGGAGGTCGAGGGGCTGCTGTCCCGACTGGCGGACCTGCGTGCTGCGATCCAGGCGGCACGGGCCGGCGGTGGGGACAACGCGCGTCTCGCGGAGGCCCAGGCGGAGGCGCGCGAGTGCCGGCGGCTGCTTGGAGAGGCGAAGGGCGCGCTCCGAGAAACCAAGCGGGTCGCGCGGCAGAACCCCGCGCTGCGGGAGCGACTCGAGGCCATCAAGGCCGAACACCATCGGCGTCAACTCGCGCTCTACCATGAGGTCGTAGAGGTGGGCAAACGGCTGTACTGGCCCTCGTGGAACGACACGAAGGCCGCCGTCGAGCAGGCGGCGAAGAAGACGAAGAACGGCGACCTGCGGTTCCGGCGGTGGACCGGCGAGGGGAGCCTGTACACCCAGGTCCAAGGGAAGCAACCGGTCTGCGAGACGGCGACCTCGCGCTGGGTCCGGATCGACCCAGTGCCGCCCGAGGCGCATGATCCCGCGACGCCGCGCGGAGAGCGCCGGCGTCTGTGCCGGACCCGCTTCTATCTGCGCATCGGGAGCACGGGTCCACGGGAGGACCCTGTGTTCGCGGTGTTTCCGATGGTCTATCACAGGCCGCTGCCGGAGGGCGCCGTGATCTGCGGGGCGCGGATCGTCCGGCGCAAGAACGCGGACCGCGAGTACTGGCAGGCCGTGGTGACGGTGGACCTGCCGGATGAGGCCGCGCAGAAGAGCGGGCCGCGCGTCTGTGCGCTCGACATTGGATGGCGGGACCGGAGGCCCGGGGGCTCCGACGAGCCGCCGCCGCTGCGAGTCGCGGCCTGGTACGACGGGGACCGGACGGGCGAGGTGCTCGTGGACCCGTCGGTCTTCGAGCGATGTGCGAAGGCGGACGCGATCCGGAGCACGCGGGACCGGATGCTCGATGACCTGCGGGCGTGGCTCTGCGAGGCGCGCAAGGACCTTCCCGAGCACTTGGCGGAGGCGCTCGCGGGCTGTGGTCTGTGGCGGGCCGCGGGGAAGTTCGCGCGGCTGCGCGGGCTTCTGAGTTCCGGCGATGTGCCGGCGGAAGTGCGAGACCGGTTCCTCGCGTGGTATCACCGCGACCGGCACCTTTGGCAATACGAGCACGGCATGAGGTTGAACGCGATCCGCGACCGCGACAACGCCTATCGGATCGCGGCGAAGCGGTTCGCCCAGGAGTACGACGTGCTGATCGTCGAGGCGACGGGCACGCCGCAGAAGGAGCGGGACCCGAAGGCGCCGGCGGCGATGGACCTGCGGCCCTTGATCAAGGAGCCGGACCCCGAGGACGCGCCGCCGCGAGACCAGCAGCGCGAAAGGAAAGAGAACAAGGCGCACCACCAGCGGTTCATCGCGGCGGCAGGGACGTTCAGGCGCTACCTGTTGGAAGCCGCGGCCAAGTACGGGACGCGCGTGGTGATGGTTCCGTGCGAGCAGACGACGTTGGAGTGCTGGGTCTGCGGGGCGAAGTACGAGTTCGACCGGTGGCCGCTGATGCACGAGTGCGAGTCCTGCGGTACGACCTGGGACCAAGACCAGAACGCCGCGCGGAACCTGTTTGCGAGGGGCGCTGTGGCGGCGAAAGGGCCAGGGCCGCTCGAAGTGCAAGGAAAACCGCGACTTCCGCGATGGCATAAGCGCCACAAAGCGTACCGCGAGGGCGGGGCGGGGTGAACCGCTCGAAAAGCGGGACGTAGGTCATTGAAAACATTATCTGTGCTGCGGGTGCTGTGGAAAGGGTATCTCTGGACCTTACAATCAGAGACAAAAAGCGCAAGTGAAACGCGCCCTCGACCGGCTGCGGGTGGAAAGGGTATCTCTGGACCTTACAATCAGAGACTCCGGCGACCGCCAGGATCGGGTACGGGTGCGGGCCGAGTGGAAAGGGTATCTCTGGACCTTACAATCAGAGACTCGAGTGCACCCGACGGCCCCGGACCCGGTACACCCGCGTGGAAAGGGTATCTCTGGACCTTACAATCAGAGACCTCGCGGTCGGACGGCTACACCCCTGGCTACACCCCGTGGAAAGGGTATCTCTGGACCTTACAATCAGAGACCCGGACTGGCTCTCCGACGCGCTCTGTGCGCTCGCGAGTGGAAAGGGTATCTCTGGACCTTACAATCAGAGACCGGCGCGAGCCGCACAACGGACACCCCGCCCCCCGTCGCAAGGGTATCTCGACACCTTCGAAGTCGAGACCGAGTGCCCCGGACCCCGTGCACGTGCGGCAAAGGTATCTCGACACCTTGGGAGTCGAGACACGCACCGGCACCGGCGCCGCGTCCGGACGCGAGAGTGGCAAAGGTATCTCGGCACCTTTGAAGTCGAGACGGGGTAGGTCGCGCCGCACACGCCGCACCGCAGCCGCATGGAAAGGGCATCTCGACGCCTTTGAAGACGAGACATGGTGGCGGCGCATCCAGCCTAGGTTGAAAGGGCATCTCGACGCCTGTGAGGTCGAGACGAAGTCGAGACGAATCGGTCGTGCGCGACACGCGGATCAGCGCCGTGGATCGGGCCGTAGCAACTCCGTGCCATCCGGAAGGGTGATCGCAAGATTGCCATCTGCACGCTTGCGCCACTCCAACTCCTCGACCCGCGCCCGTACCTCTCCCTCCCCAGGGCCGACCACCAGATAGACGCTGTCAACCGGACGACCACGGTGGTGCTGGACCAACAGCGTGCCTGGTGGGAGAGGCCCAGTGATCGTGACACGACGTGTTGATGCGTTGTACGCATTGAAAGCGGGCATACGCTCATCGCCGAAGTAGGACCAGGAACTCGCTCCAGGCCGCCAGGCCATCCGATACCACTCAGGGCCGTTCCCCTTTGCATTCTGGTCTCGCACCGCCGCGCGAATCGAGTAGGTGTGCTCGTCTGGTGGTACGCGGCCTTCCCGCGCGTACTGCGTCGCGAGGGTCAATGGGTCGGGCTTCTGCGGTGCCGGTGCGGGCTCAGGGGGCGGCTCCTCTGGCTGGACAATCTCTTCGCGCATCGGGTGTGGGATGTCGTCGAGCCGCACCCAGTAGGTCCGCGCAACTCCATCGCGCCCGACGATCTTGACCGGTACGAGACCAGGGCCAGGCCCGGCGTGAAAGGCTTTCTGCGTGTCCATGGCCACCTCCTTCCCAACGTGCCGCCGTTGCGCAGAGGCAGCGGCACCCATCAGGATAATCTATCGCATGTTCTCTGAGGATGAAAGCCCCAGCAGAAGTTCCTCCACCATGTCCTCGGCGCTTGCACCAGCGCCATCGAGCAGCCTGTCGGAGAGCTCCTGCTTCGCGATCAAGAGGCTTGCGAGACGCTGGTCAATGGTCCCGTCAATCACCAGGTGGTAGACGTTCACGGGGTCCGTCTGTCCAAGCCGGTGTATCCGGTCTTCGGCCTGCGTGATGTTTGCCGGAACCCAGTCAAGTTCCGCGAACACGGCGACTCGCGCGGCGGTCAACGTGAGCCCGACACCTGCCGCGGTAATCGAGCCGATGAAAACGCGGGTTCCGGCGGCTGTCTGAAAACGCTCAACGAGGCCGTCCCGCTCCTTCTGTGGGGTCTCCCCCGTCAAGACCACGGCCCCGTAGTCCCGTAGCCGTTCTGCCAAGATCGCAATCACGTCCTGATGATGCGCGAAGACCACGACCTTCCGCTCGGAGTCGAGGATGTCCGCCACCCACTCCGCGACAACCGGCGCCTTCGCGAGGGCCGTGGTGTGGCGGACGCGGCTGATCTCGGTGAGCGCGATACGACGGGCCTCCCGAAGGCGCGCGACCGCCTGGGCGTATGCGGTCGTGTCGTCAGGAGCCGCCTGGACCGCCTCCTGGGAAGGGCATCGCGACGCCTTGAAGAGCGAGACGTGCAGGGTTCGCAAGCAGAGCCCGTGCTTCTCCCAGAGCACCCGTTCGCAAGACAGGTCCACGGAGTCCGGTGGCGAGAGAATGACGAGCGACCGGCGCTTCGGGGGGAGTTGCGACAGCACGTCCCTCTTCAGCCGGCGGATCATGATGGTCTCGCGGAGAATGGATGCGAGTTCCTCGATATTGGAGGCCCCGTCGGCCCTCCAGATCGAGCGCTGCACGCGGCCCTTCGTCCAGATGGTTTCGGTGTGCCCTGCGCAGTAGCGGACCTCGAACTGATGACGGGACCGCCAGCGTCCTGGGTCCAGCGCTTGGAGCGTGGTGTAGAGCTCGGCTGGGCGATTGAGGACTGGGGTCCCCGTCAAGAAGATGCGCCGTGATGCGGCGTGGACGAGGCCGCGTTGTCCGGCGGACGCCGTGTACCAGCGCCCGTATGCGTTCTTGCGGTAGCGCGGCGGGACGCCGCAGATCGCGCGCGTCTGCTGGGCGTCGGGGTTCTTCAACCGGTGCGACTCGTCCACAATGAGCAGGTCCCAATGCTGCATGAGCATTGACAGTCGCATTGGATCGCGGACCTGCTCGTAGTTGGTGATGGCGAGGAGATTGCCGTCGGGCGGCACGGGGCCATCCACGATGACCACATCGAAGGGTCGCACGAGCCAACGGCGCGCCTCGTAGGCCCAGTTGGTCTTGAGCGTCGCGGGGCAGATTACGAGCACCCGTCGGATCGCGGGGTCCGCGTTGACCAGTCCAAGCGCCTGGATGGTCTTGCCCGTGCCCATCTCGTCGGCGATCAGAGCGTTTTGTCTCGCAAGACAGAAGGCGATGCCCTCCTCCTGGAAGGGGAGGTAGTGCAACCCGTCGGGAGCGGGGATTGGGGGTCGGGCGGTGGTGAACGCTGGTTGGGGGGAGAACTTGGGAGGTCCGCCCGACCCCGCGGTGGGTCCAGTGGGGTATCCCATCATCCTCCTTTTCGGCGCGTGATGCAAGCGCCGTCATCACGATGCGTTCCGACGAGTTCATCGAGGCACACGTCGAGGACATGCGCCAGCAGCACCATGTCGGTGGCCGATGGGACGGTGCGCTCCGTCTCCCAGTTGGCGATGGTATTGATCGAGACGCGCCGACCGGTGTATTCGGCGAAGGCCGCGGCCAGGTCCTTGCGGCGCCAAGAGCGGGCCTCGCGATGGTGGCGGAGAAGCACGCCGCAGAAGGTCTCGACTTTGAAGGCGTCGCGATGCCCTTTCCATTTGGGCCTGTGCATCAGAGACATTCGTCGGCCTCCAACAGTTCCAACGAGCGTAGCGCCGCGGCCCGTTGTGGCGCGAGTCGCGGGTCGTCCTCGTAGGGTGAGGGACGGTACGGCGGGTGTGGGACGACGGAGAGGACGGGGCGCAAGGCGTCGAGCACCCGACGCGCCGCCGCGATATCGCGGTCGGACGGTGGTCCAGACAGACGGTCGCCGTACCAGTTGAGGATCACGAGATACTCTAGGGCGTCTTGAGTCATCAGTACACCTCTGCGACTTCATCAAAATCGCTGAGCGCTGGCAACCCGATCTGCCGCGCCAGGTCCCAGGTGAGGCGCGTCGGGAACGGGTCTGTGGATTCATCACGAGTTTCAATGGGGCCGGCGGGGGTGAATGCCGTTCGGTTCTTCAAGAGGTTTCCCGCGAGCCAGAACAGGGACACGTAGAAGCGCGTGAGGCGGCCCTTGTTTGCGAGACGCCGTTTCCTCTGAATCCAGTCGGTGAACATCGGGTCTCGGATTCGGATGAGGTCCTGGGCGTAGGCGGTGGCTGCTTGATGGTCGGTCAGAGCGATCTCGTAGTTGTGGGTGACGAGTTTGTTGCCGTACTGCGATGGGTCTGTGATCTGCGACTCGTAGGCGACGTAAGCCTCTGGATTCGTGTGGGTCACGGGGTCGTAGAGGGTGACGTACACGATGTCGTCCCGCACGTAGACCGTGGACATGTTGGAGCGGCCCCAGATGGCGACCACGTAGGGTCCGGTGAAGGACTGCGTGTCGAGGGTGGCGGTGTCGGCCTCCAGGAGCGCTGGGCGGAGTTGGGTAGCAACGCGCCAGGCGATGAGCATGGCGCTCACGAGGTCGGGGAGGTGCTTCTCGCGGGTCGTGGCGATGAGCGCCTCGATGAGGTGGGAGAGACCGCTTGCGTCTCGCGCGAAGAAGAGCCGACCGGCGTTCATCTGGTGCGCCGCGATCTCGAGGTCCCCCCCGACGCGATACACGGAGGCGCCGGTGTGGATGGGGATCACGGCTGTACCTGGCAGGACATCGGAGAGGAAGGAGGCCACCATATCCTGGACGGCGTTGTTCTCGACGCCGATGACGAGCCTGGGGAAGCGCTCGGAGAGCGCCTTGAGGCGTCCGACGAGTCCGCCGGCGGTCCAGTGTCCGGAGGCGACGGACAGGACGAAGCAGCGGAGGTCGGAGATGCCGAGCACGCAGATCGCGGACTCGGTGGGGCCGTTGGGCGCCGCGAGGTCCACGCCGGCGATCACCATGTCCTCGCCAAGCGGGGTCCAGATGCGGGCGTTGTACGCCTGACCGCGAGACCTGGCGAGGGCGATGGACTCGTCGGTGAAGACGCGGGTATCCTCTTCTGGGGGGAGGGTCAGGAGGTACTGGCGCGCCCATTCTTGCGGCGTGGTCTTCGACTGGCGCTCGGCTACGCGCTCAGGGGTCCAGTGGGAGGGCCAGAGGGGCGTGCCGCTGTCATCCACAACAGGGAAGGTGCGGGCGACGTATCCGAGGTCGCGGACGAGGCGGTGCAGCACGTCATCCTTGTGCCACTTGACGCCGACGGCGATCACCCGCCCGACCTCGGAGAGGCGGGTGAGGTACGAGGCGTTGACGAACTCCCAGATTTTGTCTCGCTGGTACGCGGTGGCGGTGTTCTGAGGGGACAGGATGTCGTCGAGAATGAGAAGGTCCACGCGCGCTCCAAGAATCTGGCCGTTGATGCCGATGGCCTGGTACGATGGGTCCTTTGAGACGATGGGCCGTGTAATCGTGAACACGCCGTCGGACCACGGGTGCGCGGGCCGCACGTTCGGGAAGACGCGGTGGTAGATTTTGTTCCTCTCGACGGTTTCCTTGATGAACCGCCCGAACTTGATGGCCTGGCGTTCGGTGGCCGAGACCACAACGATCCGGAGGTTCGGGTTGCGAGACAGGACCCATAGAGGGATGAGCTGGGAGCAGTGGACGCTCTTTCCATGCTCCGGTGCGGCCCAGATCACGCTGTATTTCTGCGTGGAGAGGAGGCGCAACCATTCGTATTGGAAGGGGGCCACCTCGAGCATCCGACCGCGCTCGTCGCGGAAGCAGGTGGACACCCAGATCGGGTAGGACCGGCGGGCGGCGGGCAGGATGCGCGATTCGAACACGTCTGGGGCGACGTGTGGGCGGAGTGGGGCCTTGAGGTGGTGCATCGTACCCTCGCTCCCAATATCTTGACACTACGGCGGGCGGTGGTCAAGTGGCGGAGACCGGCCACGGACGCGGGGATGCGCGGCGAGATGCGGAAAACCGCATGGTTGGGCCAGATGTGCGTGTCCCCAGGTTGAAAGATGTGTAATGACGCGGACTTACGGAACACGGCCAGTTGCGGGCGAAAAAATCCGATGGTTGAAAAACGCCCATGATATCGCGTGGTTAGAATATCGCGAAAAAAAGTTCTTGCGTACCGCGCGACGGGTGCGAAAATGGGGGTGGAAGGCGGCGCTGCCGCCAGACCCCCGCATGGGGCGGGGGTTGAAAAGGAGGGAAGGAAGATGCAGTTCTTCGTGAACGACGGATCGGCTGGCATTTATGTGGACGCGGCCAGTCCACGGGAGGCCGCCGAGGAGTACGTCAGGACCTCGGAGTGGCCGGAGTCGTCGGCCACCTCGTGGGTCCGCGTCAGGGTTTCGCATCGGGTCCCGTCCAGACGCGGTATCACGGAGATCGATGACGGGGTGTACTTTGTCCCCATCGATCCGAAGGAGCCGCCATGCACCGAGGGGCCGCTGGACCCCCACGAGTGGGACCTGCGCTCGGAGGTCGGCCACGGGGCCGGCCTCATCGTGACGGAGGTCTGCACGCGGTGCGGGGTCCGCCGCGTGACGGATACCTGGGCGACGGACCCTGAGACGGGGCGCCAAGGGCTGCGCTCCGTCCGGTACGAGCCGGCGGACGATGCGTCCCTGGCATGGGTCAAACGAGGAGGTGATTCATGTTTCTGAACATCAGCAACCATCCCGTGCAGAAGTGGGACGCGGCCCAGCGGCAGGCCGCGGAGGGGATGGCGAGTCCGGTCGTGGACCTGCCGTTTCCGGCGGTCCCGCCCGAGGCGGACGAGGACCTCGTGGCGGCCCTGTGCGAGCAGGTGCTCGCGCAGGTGCCCGATGCGGCCACGCACGCGATGGTCCAGGGTGAGTTTACCCTGACCTTCGCGCTCGTCAAGGAACTCCAGGCGCGCGGCGTCGTGTGCGTGGCGGCGACGACCGCGCGGGACGTGGTGGAGGGACCGGACGGGACGAAGATGTCCCGATTCCGGTTCGTCCGGTTTCGGGAGTATCGGTAGATGCGGACCGTAATCGCGTTGGCCCTGTTCGCCGGCACCTTTGTGGCGCCGCGCTGGGTGGGGCCGCTGAATCTGCCTGTGACCCTGCTTTCTGCGGCGGTCATCTTGGCCGTCTGGCAGGCGAGCAGGGTGTAGGGGGCGCGCCAGGGGCGGGTTGTCCCTCCTTTTCCCGCCAGCGCGACGCCCGCCTTGCCCTGGCCAGGGCGGGCACACAAAGGAGGTCTAAGGTGTCTGTCAACAAGGTGTTCCTGATCGGCCATCTCGGGGCGGACCCCGAGCTCGCCTACACGCAGGGCGGCGAGCCCGTGGCCCACTTCAACGTGGCGACGAACGAGGTCTGGGTGGACCGCGACGGCAAGCGCCAGGAGCGGGCCGAATGGCATCGCATCGTGGTCTGGGGCAAGATGGCGCTGAGTTGCAAGGAGTACCTCTGCAAGGGGCGCCAGGTCTTCGTCGAGGGCCGGCTGCGCACGCGGCAATGGGAGGATCGGCAGGGACAGAGGCGGACAACGACCGAGGTCATTGCGCAGAACGTGCAGTTCATCGGGGGGGAGGCGCCGAGCGCGCGAGGCGCCGGGAAGCCACGCCCGACCGTGCCAGAACCGTCGTTTGTCGAACCGCCGACGACCGACACGATGGAGCCGGCGCCCATCGAGGATGACCAAGTGCCGTTCTAGGAGGTCCCGTGTTGCAAGATTTCTTCAATGCAATAGCACCGCTGATCGCACGGATGGTGCAAGAGGCGGGGATGCTCCCACCAGCGGCGTTCTTGCTGCGCGGGGACGATGTTGCGATCCTCCCTTTCGTGCCGTTTCGTAGCGACGCTGACAAGGACACGGCGGTCGAGGCCGTCCGCACGGTGGTGCGGCTGAGTCGGGCGCGGTGTGTCCTGTTTGTCGGCGAGGCATGGGTCGTGAACGTTGCGGGCGAGGTCGAGGACATCGGGAGCATCCAGCCATCCGAGGACCCGCGCCGGCAAGAGATCGTGTTCGTGATCGGCGAGTCGCCATCGGAGCGCTGTGACTGGGCGGCCCCGATCATCCGCGATGAGCAGGGGGTCCGGCTGGGCGAGTTCGCGGCGTTCCCTGGCGGCGGAGAGGGCCGGTTTGGCGGCTTTTTCCCGCCGCGTCAAACGGACATCAACTAGGTCGGGGAGGCCGGGCTCGAACCGGCGACATCCTGCTCCCAAAGCAGGCGCGCTACCACTGCGCTACTCCCCGTGCGACGCGCTTGCGCGCACCCACGAACCAGGCCATAATACCAGAGACGGCTGCGGAGGGCATGGTGGTCGTCCGATTGGTCATCCGAGCGTCTCGCAACCTCACGAAGGCGTTCGTCCCGTCGCCCGATGTGCAGCCAGTCTGGCTCGTCCGGTCCGATGGGCGGGTCCAGCGCTACTGGGTGAAGATGGACCGTCTTCAGGCATTGGAGCGCCACCCGATCCCAGTCGGCGTGAAGGGCTACGCGGCGCTGACGCTTCCGAAAGGCGATGCCGTGTTCGAGGGGGCGCGGAAGGTGGTGCGGACGCTCCGAGACGCCGGATACGAGTGTTGGATCACGGGCGGCGCCGTGCGCAACATGCTGATGGGCCGTCCGGTGCATGACTACGACATCGTGACCTCCGCGAGACCAGAAGAGGTGCAGAAGGTCTTTCCGAAGACCGTGCCTGTTGGTGCGAAGTTCGGGGTGATCGTTGTGCATCTACCAGGGCACGGCGACTACGAGGTGGCGACGTATCGAACGGAGTTCGGGTACGCCGATGGACGGCGGCCCGGGGAAGTGCGGTATGCGACCTCCCTGAAAGAGGACCACGACCGCCGCGACTTCACGATGAACTCGCTGGTCATGGACCCAGAGACGGGCCTCGTCCTGGATATGGCGGGGGGGCTAGAGGACATACGGCGCCACACGATCCGGACCATTGGGGACCCGCGACTCCGGTTCGCAGAGGACCATCTGCGTGCGATGCGCGCGATCCGGTTCGCGGCACAGTTCGGATTCGAAATCGAGAAGAGGACGTGGGAGGCGGTGCGGGAGTACGCGCCGGCGCTGCGGCGGATATCGCGCGAGCGGATCAGAGACGAGGTGGGGAAAATCCTCGACTCGGCGCGGCCAGGACTGGGCTTGCAGTTGCTGGTGCAGTCCGGCGTTCTTGATGTCATCGCGCCGGAGGTTGCGCAGAACATCCAGGGGCGGGTCAAGGAGGTGGCGGACGCTCTGGATGCGCTGCGAGACGCGGGACCGCTTGCGCGATGGGCCGTGCTTGCATGGCACACAGCGGACCCGCGGCGGTTCATGCATGGGCTGAAACATGCGGGGGATGCTCGGGAGCGCGTTGGGGCCACGGTGGACACAGCGCACGCGATCCAACACCTGCCTGATCCGGACATGGCGGTCGAGAAGCGTGTCCTGAGGCGCGACGAGGCGCGTGATGCGCTGGCCGTGCTGCGGGCGCTCGGTCTCAGTCCGGAGGCCGTGAAACATGCAGAGGAGCGGTTGAGGCGCTGGACGCGGGAGTCCATGTTCCCGCCACGGCTGGTGACGGGGGATGATCTGATTGCCGCCGGCATGAAGCCTGGGCCGGCCATCGGCGAGGCTCTGCGGCGCGTAGAGGACGAGTGGCTGCGGGGGCACATCCGGACCCGCGCAGAGGCGATGCACATGCTTTTCGATTCGGAAGGTACTTGACAAGTCCGCGAGACATTGTGAGAATGGTGGTATGGACGGTGCGGCGCTACAGCACAGCACGTCGGAGAGCCTGATGCTCGTGCTTGAGTCGCGGCCAGACATCCGGCTCCCACAGACGAAAGTGCCCCTCGTGCCTATCGTCGGGATCGCCTCGACCGATGTGGTGGATATCGAGGGGGAGAAGATTCCGCAGGACGCGCTGGATTGGTCCTACTTCCTGCGGATGGGCCGGATCACCGACAACCACGGGCGGTCTGCGGGCGATGTCATCGGGTATCCGACGAAGGTGGAACCAATCACCCTTCCGAACGGCGTGAAGGGCACGTGGATCGAGGGGTATCTGTATGGGGATGATCGGACGCTCCCGATCATCGAGCGGATGCGGGCATCGCAAGCCGTGGGTCGTCCATACGGCCTGTCCATCGAGGCGGGGAACGCGCAGTACGACGAGACGGAGACACCGAAGCGCCTGATCAAGGCGGACGTGATCAACGTGGCGTTGACGCCGTACCCGATCAACCCAGCGACGTTCGCGGCGGTTATGCGGTCCGTCCTCAAAAAAAAGGGGCTTGACAAGAGTCTCGCATTTGGAGACCCTTCAAGTGTGAAGTTCGAGGGCGGGGCGGCGCTCGTGCCGCAGGACCTCGGAACAAGGTGGTTGCGTCACGGAGGTGTAGCGATGGGAAGCATCAATGAGGAAGCCGTCGGGAAGTTCCTCGCGGGGCTTTCGGAGGAGGAAAAGGCGTGCCTCCGGAAGGCGCTGACCGAAGAGGACACCGAGGGCGAGCCGAGCGGCCTGACGGTCGCAGATGTGCTGAAGGAGGAGAAGGACGAGGCGGAGGGCCTGGAGAAGGGCGTCGCGGAGGTCGCCCACGGCGTGGACGCCGTGGAGATCGATGTGACCGAGTTCCTGAACAACCTGAACCAGGCGATCCAGCAGGGGTTCGGGGACCTCAAGGCGCTCCTGGAGCAGGTGTCGCGGGCCGTCGAGAAGTTCACGGCGGCGCCGCAGGCAGCCGCGATCCCCGAGGCCGTGCTCTCGGACATCAGCGAGATCAAGGGGATGCTCGCGAAGTTCGGGGCGGAGCCGGTGGTGAAGGGCGTCGCCCACGGTCTGCCAGGGCAGCCCTCGGTCTCGCAGGGCAAGTCGCCGGCGGTGATCAAGGGCCTGCTCCTCGGGAAGGCGAACGACCCCAGCCTGGACATGAAGGTCCGGTACGGCGCGGCGCAGTTGGCGGCGAAGGTCGAGTGCGGGTACATGCCGACCGCAGTCGAGCTCGCCACCTATGGGATTTCGTGAGGAGGTGAGCGATGAACATCCAAGAAGGATTCGGGTCGATCAGCCCAAGCGAACTGATCGAGTTGCGCAAGGCGCTCGCCTTCAACACGCCGACGCCGGCGACTGGGGGCGAGGGGTACGGATGGCCGCTCGTCCCACAGGACATCGAGGCGGTCCTCGCGATGGCCACGATCCGCGCGAAGCAGATTCGCTTCTACCAAGCCATCCCGAAGCCCGATGAACTGCTCGGGAGTGCGGTGTACGAGTACACCCGCCAGCAGGAGATCGGCTACGACGTGGAGCCGTTCGTGACGGAGGGGGTGCTGCCCTTCGAGCACGTCTCGCAGTACAAGCGCGAGTTCACCCGCGCGAAGTACATGGCGACGCTCCGGCGGGTGACGGACGTGATGGCCTCGGTGAACACCATCGGGGGCGCCGACGCGGTGACGAGGGAGAGCGTCAACGGGACGATTCACCTGTTGGCCCAGGTCGAGCGTGGACTGTTCCACGCCGACGAGAGCCTCAATCCCGCGGCGTTCAACGGAGTGTTCGCGACGATCCGCAACCAGTTCGCCGAGAACATCGTGGACCTGCGGGGGGCCGAGATGAGCGTGGACACCTGTCTCGAGCTCACGGCCCAACTCGTGAACCCGCCGCGCTACGCCTTCCCCCAGGCGATGTGGCTGTCGCCGTCGGCGCTGGTCTCGCTCGGGAAGGAATCCACGAGCCAGCTCCTCTACTTCGCGGACCCGACGAACCCACAGCAGTATCGTCCGGCGGTGGGCGCGCTGCCTCGGGGGTTCATGGGGGCGCATGGGGAGATGGTGGTGTACGAGCCGGACATCTTCCTGGAGCCGGAGTTCCCGCGGTCGGAAGCCTCCGTCGGGGACGCGCCCGAGCAGACGTTCAGCGTGACGCCTGCGGTGGTGGACCCAGGCCCTGGCGAGACGTCGCAGTTCGCGGCGGGCGATGCGGGTGACTACATCTACGGAGTGGCGGCAGTCGGCCCAGGTGGGCGGTCGGCCATCGCGAAGACCGCGGCCCAGACCGTAGCCGCTGGCAAGAAGGTCACCCTGACCATCGCGAAGACTGGTGGGTCGGTCAATGACATCACCTACTACCAGGTCTTCCGCACGCGGAAGGGCGAGACGAAACTCTGGCTGATCGGGGGTATCGCGTACAACGGGGGCGTCGCGTCCGTCACCTTCAGTGATCTCAACGACGAGATTGCGGGGACGAGCAAGGCGCTGATCTTGGAGTACGACCCGACGGTCATCCAGTTCAAGCGCCTCCTGCCCCTGATCCGCATCCCGTTCGCGAAGATCGACCTGTCGGTGCGCTTCGCGGTGGCCCTGTTCGGGATGCCGGTCATCGAAACGCCGACGAAGATTCTCTGCATCAAGAACATCGCCTCGACGCAGAAGTGATGACGGATGGCCGGTGAGCGGCGCGACGGCCCCAGCGTATCGGTTGGGGTAGTCGCGAGCCGGTCCTAGTCCTACCGAGCAGGCGGTGGCGGTCATCGCGCAGCCCCGCGCGATTGCCACGCAGTTCAGGCGCCTGTCATGTGGGCGTTGAGGGTATCTCTGGACCTACGAAGCAGAGACGCCGCGAGACACGGAGCCGACCCCGTTAGCCTGTCTCATCAGGTAGCCGCAGAGCCACGGACGGCGCGGCGTTGGCGCGTCGTTGGAACGTGTTGGAATGCCTCTGCCGATTGAGCGGTGATCATTGCAGTAATCAGTGGGGGCGGAAGTGACATGGAGTTCGCGAGGAGCTGTGAAAGGTATTTTCCGAGGGCCGCCGCGGTGTAGTGGCGGCGTCCCGTGGCTGTTGCTGCGTCTTCTGCTTTCTGCGACAGCTCCTGGTTGCGCTGCTTGATGACACGGTACGCATCGCGCAACCATCCTGGCACGCTCTCTAGATGGGCGCGTACCCAGCGGGTGCGCTGGGTGGGCGTGGGGGGGTCGTTGCGAGGATCGGTGTATGCTTCGACTTCCGCTATCGTTGCAAGTTCCTTCGTGGCACCTCCTGCTGTGGACATTCTATCGCGAATCACATCCACGTCAAGACTCAACCGTCACCTTGCCGCGTACACCTGGCCGCACCTCTTCGATATCGAGCCCGACGAGGGCCGGCGGGTGCAAGACGGCGGCGTCCCATGTGGCAACCGCCGCGATCACGCCGGAGAACGTCCAGGATTGCGCGCGTGCCCACAGGTCTTCTGGGAGATACTGGGGCATTGGCATCAGATCGCGGGAGCCGGTGTACACCAGGCCCGCGATCCCAGAGGAGAGAAACGCATCGCGTCCAGCGAGGACCGCACCCATCGCAAGCGCATGGAGGACGCGGATCAGGGTGGCATTCCGTCCGACAGACCAGATGTCCACCGTCTGCGAGACGAGGATACAGTGCTCCTCGTCTGGGTGGTCCATCGGGGCGCCGATGAGGCCAATCGGCTGGACTTCTGGGCGCTCGGCATTCAGAAACACGGCCCAGATGGGGTAGGCGCCCAACTCGCGCGGGTATCCAAGGACGATCTGTGGGTTCTGTGTGCGTAGGAGGTCGCGGACCTTCACGCGAGTCGCCGCATCCAGGTCCGGCAGCAGCCGTTCCCACGCGGCATCGTCCGTCTGCAAGATGGCCCAGGTGGCACGCAGAAGGTTGTGGACGAGGACATCCGAACCGAAGGAGAAGGACATCGGTCACCTCAGCAGTTGCCTGAACACCTCTTTTGGCCGGAGCGTCCGGCCCCAGACGGCCTTGTACCGGTCGCGGTCTCCGTGATGGACGAGTAGTGCGGTGAGCGGTCCGATGATGCGGATGTCTGGGCCGCGCAGCCGTTGGAAGCCCCAACGAAAGGCGCCAGCGGATTGGTACTCCAAGGCGTACTGCGCCTCGCGGATCAGGTGATTCATCACGGTGCGCGCCGCGAGACGCGGCAGTTCTGCAAGGAGGTTCGTGTAGTAGTCGTTGACCGTCACGTCAGCAACTCCATCGCGAGGTGCTCCAGGCGGCACATCACCTGCACGGGGGTGATGACCTGGTAATCCTCTGGGCTCTTCTTCTGCCCGCGCGTCTGGCGGACGGTGTGGGGATACGAGATCACGCGGAACGCTGGACGGCAGATGTAGTAGATGGAGAAGCGCTCCCCTGGGCGAGGGGCGGTGCCGGCGGCATCGCCGATGGACCAGTCAATGCGCCCGCTTGCGTCAATCGTGAAGTCGGTTCCGCGTTTCAACTCTGGGCCAGCGACACCATTCGCTTCACGTCTCGCGAACAGGACGCTCTGCTTGATGGTGCCTGTTGCGGTGGTCACGTCGATCTCGGTGATCGCGTAGCGCAGGCGCTGGACCGGACCCGCGGTGCGTGTGGTGGTCTCCGACATCCGCATGGTGGCGTCGATCAGTGTCATGCGGTCTCCGTAGGCAGGGGCGTGCTCAGGGCGCATGGACATGAGCACGGTCCCGACTTCAAAGGGACCCATGCGGTCGTAGTAGAGGACGTCGCGGTGGAAACCGACGACGACCGCTCGGACCTCCTGGATAAGGGGTCCGAACTCCCATCCAGTTCCGCCGCAGATGGGGCACGAGATGGCGGCGGCCTGGGAGCCAGTCGCGCCGCCACATGGGCAGCGGATCGCGACCTCCCACAGGACCCGCTGGCCGTGGGTTCCGAGGAGGCGGTTGAACAGCCGCAGGTCGAGGTCCACGCGCGGTTGGAGTTTTGGGGGCCAGGGGAGTGGAAGGAATCCTGTGTCTTGGGAGGGATGCGGCATCAGGCGACCTCGACGCCGATGGCTCCGCCCTGATACTTCGCTTTCAGGGCAGGCGCCAACACCTTGATATCCTTCCAATACTGGATGATGCGCGCGCCGTAGCCGGCGTTCGTCGCGGACGACGTGGTCCCGATGGACTGAGACAGGCCGTCCAGCGAGACGGAGAGATTCGCGATACCGGCCCCGACGATGAGATCGCCGGCGACGTTGAGCATCATCATGGACTGGACCATCCCCGCGAGGTGCGTCAGGTCGCCTGGGAGGTCCTCGATGCTGTAGCCGGCCTTGTACCGGAAGCGGATGAAGTCAGGGAGGTACGGGCCGTACTGCGAGACGAAGTATCCCATCCACGCGAACCCGACGAGGGCCATCTGATCAATCTTGCCGGTGACCGGCACGATGCGCACGTGGCCGGAGAGCGGGTCGCGGACGTTGATCCATTCGCGCGGCACGTCGTACAACTTCATGGTGCCGTAGTACAAGGAGGCGGACATCACCTCGACGACGGGGCGCTCGGGCAACTTCACGTGAATCCAGCGGTTCCATTCAAAGGCGCGGTAGTCCTCTTTGTGCTCGAACTCCTGGACGGGGCAGCGGACGCCGATCTCGGTATGGAGGAAGGCGAGTGCGTAGTCTCGCGCGACCTCGTACATGGTGCCTGGGAAGGTGGTGAAGGTATCGTCGGTGTCCGAGACGCCGAACAGGTAGGAGGCGTCGAGCCATTCCTTTGTGAATCGCGCGGACTTCGGGAGCGGTGGGGCCGGCGGGGGTGCTCCAGGGTCGGCCATCGCTTGACCTCCGTGTCGGCGAGGGGTCACGAGCCCCTTCTGGGGTTAGTGTACCACGCGAGTCGCGCACGTTCCACTGGGGGCGCGCGCGGTGGCCCTGGTCTGGCGGTGTAGTCGGGTCTGCGGTGCACGATGCGGCACGCCGCGTGCCGCGCTGGTGTCGCGGCGCCAGAGGCGGCGGGCGGTTCGCAAGTCCGCGTAATGACGCGCGATGTGCAAATACCCGCATGGTTGCGCGAGATGAGCGTGTCCCTGGCGCGCAACTGCGCGATATCACGGCACAATGTGACATCGTGGGACGGCGGCCCCGTGAGTCCGCGACTTCGCGAAACGCCTATGATATCGCGGACTTGTGAAATCGTGGAAACAAACCTTTGTGACCGGCGGTAGGATGGGGGCAGAGGCGCGGACGAAGCGCCATCCCGCCGATGGGCGGCGGGTGAAAAGGAGGGAACCAGCCATGATAGGTTGGGAGGTGGGTGGTCTCCGCTGTGCGTAGGGGTCGGCGGAGGGTCCGCTACACGGCGACCGGCGAGGTCACGGGGGTCGAAGAACCCCCACATGGGAGGTACGTATGACCATCAACGGGAAGGACGGGGGGCTTCCGGCGCGCCCGAAGACGGCGCCGGAGAAGGCTGTGGTACAGGCCGCGCCGCAGGCGGCACAGGCTCCGCAGGCGGCGGTGGCTGTGGCCGGAGGGGAGGCACGGTCCATCGTGCGGGCCGCCAAGCGCGATCAGCGGGTCGCGTATGAGCGGGTCCTGGCGGACGCGCGGCGGGCCGGAAAGGCGTACTACTGGGCCTGGACGGTCAAGACGCGGGACGGCGGGCGGCAGTTGGTCAAGGGGCCGTCCGTCTGGTGTACGCTGGCCTGCGCGCGGCTATGGGGCGCGCTCGACGTGCAGACGGCGGTCGAGAGCGAGGACCTCGAAACCTGGACGATCCGGGCAACGGCGCTCGACCTCGAGTCGGGGTTCTCCACCTCAACCCTGTTCCGACAGCGGAAGCGGGTCGGGGGGTTGGAGGCGCTGGGTGAGGGCCGCGCGCTCGACGCGGCGTTTCAGATCGGGCAGTCGAAGGCGCTCAGGAACGCGCTCGCGCGCGTGCTTCCGCGGTGGCTGCTCGACGAGGCGGTGGCCGCGGCGTGGGAAGGCGAGCGGAACCGCGCGGCTGGGGGCTCCGAGGAGGCGGTCGTGGCGCCAGGGACTCTGGCGAATCCACGCGCGCGCCAGGCGGTGCTCGCGGCGCTCGCCGCACACGGTGTGACGCCGCAGCAGGTGGAGGCGCGCGTCGGGCACAGCCTCGATACGCTGACCGTGGACGAGGTCGCGGACCTCGGGGCGATTGCGACGGCCCTTGACGAGGGCCAGACGAGCGTGTTCAACGAGTTCGGGGGGGAGACCGCGGCGCGGCCCGATGTCGCGGAGGCGCTCGCGCGCGAACACGCGGCGCGGGAGGCGGAGGTCGTGACCGCACCGCCGGCGGCGGCTCCGGCGCCGCAACCAGAACGTCCGGCGCCGGCGCAGCGCGCGAAGGCGCCGAAGGCCGGTCCGACGGCGCCTACGCAGAAGGCGGAGAGTGCTCCGGCGGCGGCTCCGGCTCCGGCGGCGGGGGCAGCGAACGAAGCGCCGCGCCCGAACCCGATGCGCCAGAGGGCGCTGAACCTGGCGCGTGCCCTGGGGATCGCGGAGACCACCGTGGAGCAGGTCGCGCGGGGGCTGGGCCTTGACCTGGACAACCTGGACGCGGCGGGCTTCGCGAAGTTGGCCGATACCTTGTCGCGGTGATGTGGAGGTGCGCCATGGATACGGTTGACGAACTCTCTGTGAGTCCGAGCACCATCGAGGCAATCGGGCGGTGTGCGTACAAATGGCGCTGGCTCAAGGACCATCGCTACCCGCCGTCGTTGCAGTTCGCGGCGGGTCGCGCCGTGCATCAGGCCGCAGAGACCTACTTTGCGGCGTTTACGGGCGGCGTGCGTCTGCCGCCGAAGGCCGTCGAGGCGGTCGCCATCGAAGCGTACCACACGATCCACAAGACCGAGGGCGTCTGGCTCCCGCCATCCAAGCGGGACAAGGAGAGCGAGGAGATCGCGGCGAAGGAGGCCGATGTGCGGGCCTACACGGCGAGTTTCCTCGCGTGGGTCGAGGGCCTTGAGGAGGCGCCGCGGCTTGTGGAGGGCACGGTGGCCGCGACCGTGGCGCCAGGTGTCGTTCTGCGGGGGAGGCTCGACATGGTCTATCGTGGCGCCATCCTGGACCTCAAGACGGGGGCGCGCGCGTGGACGCAGACCGACGCTGACCAGTCGATCCAGATGTCTGCGTATGCCTGCCTAGCGCGGGCGAACGGGCTGGTGACCGATGATGAGGTGCGCATCGAGATCGTACACCTCGGGGCGAAGGGGCCGAAGGTGGTCGAGACGCGCCGGACCGTGGCGGACGATGTGCGGGTCCGCTACCGCGCGGTGGCCGTCGCCGATCAGATTCGGGCCGGGGTCTATCCGCCGGCGACTGACGGGTGGTGGCATTCGCCGGAGTGGTGTGAGGCCTGGTACGATTGCCCGTATGGCGGGGGGATGCCATGACCGTTGGATTCGAGGTCGAGGCGTTCGGTCTGGGGTACGAGGAAGTCTTGCGCGCGCAAGAGGCAGACGGGATATTCGATGTTTCGTACTGGCAGCCGGACCGGAGTACGGGGCCGCGCGTGAAGAAGTCCTTCGAACTCAACTCGCGACCGGTGCGCAGCCTGTCCGAGGCGCGCGAGCGTCTGCGGCTGATCCATGCGTGCCTTGTGCGGCACGGCGCGCGTTTCACGGACACCTGTGGGTTCCATGTGCATGTCGGGAATCTCTACGACACGCCAGAACCAGAAGCGCCGCGTGATATGAGCGACTACCCACGGTGGCATACGGCACTACAGTTCTGGCGGATGAACGTCGCGCAGATCGCACGGGAGGGCCGCGAGTTGCTTGTCGCGGCGGCGATCATAGATTGGATGCTCTGCAACACGCAGACACGCTTTCTTGAGGCGGCATATGGGCCGGATTGGGAGAAGGACCGGCGCTGGCTGAAACGGGCTCAGTTCGCGCGACCGGACACCTGGGCGTATCTGCGGGCGGTGATCGAGAGGCGTACCGTGTACAACGACCGGTATCACGCGCTGAACTTCGTGGATAGCCATGCGGCGGCGGAGTTCCGGCTGTTTCCGGCGGTCGAGGATGTGGAGGCGATGGAACGGTGGCTCACGATGGCCGTCGAGTGGGTCGAACGGGTCCTCTTGGACAAGAAAGTCCAGAGGCTTGGAAAGTGGATTGGGGCAAGGATGCGCGATCCGCAGGCCGATGTGCGACCGCATCCGAGCGTGCGGCACTACGCGCGCTTGATGACGGAGGTGTGGTGATGCGAGTGCATGGAAGGTGGCGAGGGCAGCAGGTTGATGACACGCTCACGGGGCATCACGTCCTGACTGGGCCGAACGGGGCAGGCAAGACGACCCGCCTGGACATGATGGCGCTCGCGTTGCACGGAACGCGCGCCGACGGCACGTCGTTGGACCGTGCGACGTGCGCAGCGGCGCCAGGGGCCTGGGAGGTCCTCGGCATCGAGTGGGCGCGGCGCGTGACGGTGGACGCGCGCGGAGTGCATCGGAGCGGGTCCGGTGGTCCGAAGGTCCTGCTCGTGGGTGGGCCGGATGTGACGGCGCTCCGAGGGCCGTTCCTGCGCACGCTGGGCGCGGCGTTGACTGGCCGTGGCACGGAGTCCCGTGACCTTCTCGCGGAGATCGCCGCGCGGGTCAACGAGTCGCGGGAGGCGGTGACCCAGGTGCTCGGGCCGTGTGATCCGGAGGCCGATCAGACCGAGTGGCTCACGCAGATCGAGGCGCGTCTGTCGGGCCAGATCGAGGCGCTACGCAGGATGCGGCGGGGCCTGGCTGGGTCATCGGATGGGCCGTCTGTCGCGGAGCTCAAGGCGGAGGTCGAGCGTCTGGAGGCGGCATATCGCGCGCTCCCAGAGATCAAGGACTACGAGGTCGCGATAGCCATGGCGCATGGGGCCGTGGACAGCGCGCAGCGCGCGCTCGCCCGCGCTGGGGGTGTCTCCCCTCCTGATGCTCCGCGACCGGAGACCGTGCCAGACCTGTCGGAGCTCGCGAACCAGTTGCACGAGGCGCAACGGGAGGCCGCGGTCTTGGAGTCGCGGCTCAAGGGATACGCGGGGGTCCGCCAGCTGATCGAGGCGGGCCGGTGCCCGAAGTGCCGCCAGAAGGTGGACGCGGGGCTCTTTGCGGATACGCTGCGGGAGGCCGAGGAGGTCGAGGCGGAGTATCTGGCGGCGCGCGCAACGGCGGAGGCGTTGCAGCGGCTGTACCACCAGCAGCGGCAGGTCGCGGAGTTGGCCGCGGAGTGGCGGCGCTACGACGAGGCACAGGCGCGACTACGGGGGTATGAGGAGGCATACCGTCGGGCGCAGGTGGCTTACGAGGCCGTCTTGGGGGAGGCCGCGCAACACGAGGAAGAGACCGCCGATCTGCGCGAGCAGAAGGCACGGCTCGAGGCCGCGTTGACCGAAGCGCGACAGCGGTTGCAGGGGGCCGTAGAGCGCGAGGAACGGCGGAAACAGCACAAGGCTGTGGACGCCGAGTGCAAGCGGATGGAGGCTCTGGCAGAGGCGGTGCGGGCGTTGGCACCAGGGGCCGCGGATGACGCGGGCGTGCGGGCGGTCTGCCAGGCGTTGTCCGAGTGTGGGATCGGGACGGTGCAGGTAGACCAAGGGCGGCTCGTGATCGTGCGGGATGGCAGCGTGATCGAGCCAAGCCTGCTATCGTCGGGCGAATCCCGTGTCTGGGCGCTGAACGCGGCGATCCTGGTGGCACGCGCCAGGCCGTCGGAAGCCTACATGCTGATTGCGGACAATCTCGAGGTGATGGACGCGGCGGCGCGAGGGCGGTGGGATGCCGCGGTGCACCGGCGTCCGGACAACCTGACGATTCTGGCCGCGGAGACCACGTGATGGGACCGTTTGCGAAGGCGGTGTACGCAGACGATCCGTATCAGGCGGACTGTCCGTTCTGCGGCGCCTACACGGATATCGAGGGACACCTAGACTGCCCTGTCGGCCCGTGGGTACGGCTACCTGCGGGTCTGGAGATTGACGCCTTGCGGGAGCGGCCTGCGGCGCTCCTCTGTCTCGCAATCCGGATGCGAAGCCTGGCGCTCCGCGCGAAGATCGCGGGGCGTTGGTTGTGGACCGATGCGGCGATCAAGCAGGAGTTCGTAGGTCTGCCAGGAGGCCCCGCGGTGCTTGCGTGGTACGATCAGCATGGGCCGTGGACGCTCGAAGACCTCGTACCAGTGCCTCTAGACGAACATCCCACGGATGCGGACGCCAGCGGGTGATGCGGGCGTTGGCAGCGTGAACGGCGCGATGCACGTCCAGTCGGGGCTTGTCTGTCCGGCGGCGCGCGGTGCCAATACTCCCCCGAGATCATCCATGTCCGGCGGGACCCCTGCGGACCGAGGCCGCAGGACGAAGGTCCCGATGTGGATTGGGGGCGTGATCAGAACGAGGAAGCCTGGACGCCGCGCGGTGTAGCGCGATGCGCTGGTCCCAAGAGCGATGGTTGGAAGTGCGCCGCCATCCGTATCGAGGGTTCCCAGAGCGCCCTCGATGCGTGCCTGCGAGACCAGCGGAACGTTGTTGGCAAGGGCCGCTCCACGAATCATCAGAAAGCCGATGGACAGGGTGATCGCGAAGGCCCCGATCTCCCAATCCAGGTTCTCCTGACCGGCGGCGAACGGAGAGGGGAGGGTGGGGTATCCGGCGAGTCGCCGAAGACGGATGACGAGACCATCCTCGGTGAGCGCGGAACCCTCGATAATCGCGCGGGTATTCACGTCTGTGAGAACGCGGTCCGTGATCCCGACTTCGCGCCCAACCAGGCACGCTACGTGCCAGGTGTACAGCAGGTACTGCGGGAGCCGGTCTGTGGGGATGACAAGGGTCCCGTCATCCGAGAGCCGCGCTCCATGTCCACGGATGCTGAGGCTTGCGAAGATGGCGCGGCAGATGGCGCGGACCGCGCCCCACTCCCCTTGTGGACGGGAGAGGAGTGCGACGGCCAGGTCCTGGATGTCTGCGAGACCCATCCACGTGTACGGCTCGATGGCCTCCAGTTCAGTTGCCAGGAGGTACGCCGCAAGATCGCGGCGGGGGGCGGCGGCAGGGGACATGGACTCGATGGCCGCGGTGCGATAGCACTCCGTCGCGCCTGGCATGGCACGCACCAGGGTGCCTGGTGGGTAGGAGGTTGTGGCGGATCGGATGACGCGGAAGGTGGTGTCCGATGCGCTCTCGTATTGCATGATCTCGTCGCCGATCCGAATGGTCCCAGCAGGGCGAAACCCGTAGGTGGATACGACGTGGAGCGTGGTGTCGGGGCCATCGCACTGCGTGACGAGCGCGGTGTACGCGGTGCCAGCGATTTCGCGGGCTGCCGAGGCGAACGCCTCGATCAGCGATTCGAGGAGGCCGCGTGGAGGGAGGGGTGCTGGGTCGAACAAGGGGATGAAGCAGAGGACCGTGGTGCCGTCGGTTGCGAACGGGCGATTGCCGATGTCTCGCAGGCCCTCTGGGGCCGTGAACATGTAGAAGAGGCCGGAGGTCAGGGGCGCGGAGAGTTCCAAGAAGACATCGGATGTACCTGCGGTGAACGCCACGTTGACCACCGTCGGGTTTGGGTCTCCGGCCCCGAACGGGGTGAGCACCCATCCGTCCACTGGCACCACGGAGAGGGGCTGGGAGGCGGTAAGTCGCACCAGCCGTGTGGCAAGGCACGTAGCGGACGCCCAGCGCGCCGGTGGAACTGCCGGCTCGAAGAGCCAGCGGCTCGCAGACGGGGCGCCGAAGTAGCGGCCGATTCCTGGTGCAAGGAAAGCATCCATATCATGGCTTTGACGGGACGAGGAGTCCCGAGACTACCATCCACTTGCCATCGGCGGTCTTGAGGCCGGTCGAGAGGTTGTAATCGCACTTGTACACCTCGACAAGCCGGCCCTTGACGCGCTGGGCGGCTGCATTGTACACGCGATACTCCTCGCCGTAGATGCCGCCGCCATCGTCCGTCAGGAACCAGTTGGTCTGCTCGTAGGTGCCGACGGCAGGCAAACCGCACATCTTGTTGAGCGTTGCGTTATCCGATGCGAGACACCCACCGTTCGCGTTGCCGGCGTTGTAGTACGCCCAGTTGTTGCTGGTGGACGAGGCGGATGGCGCCCCGACGAGAACCACTGTCGGGCGGGCGACGGCGCTGTTCGCGGGGTGGATGGTGCCAGCGTACACGCCGGAGTCCCACGTGCCATCCTTCAAGTTGTCGCCGATCCAGATGAAGGCGACGTCGAGGACCGCGCCTGTCGTTGCGGAGAGTCGCTCGACGACCGCCATCTCCATGTTGAACGGTCCCATGTTGGCTGCCGCCGCGCGATCCACCTTGACCGGTCCGCCGAAGAGGTCGTAGAGGCGGAGGCCCGTGAACTTCCCTTGCGCGGAGCTCCAGGACCCGTCCCACGAGAAATCCACGTAGAGCCCGTTGTAGGAGCCGGTCATCCCCGGCGTGAGGTTTCCGGCTGTGGAGCGGCCTCCGATGAACAGTTGCCAGCGAGACCCGCCTACCGTGTACGCGGATTGCAGGACGAGGTAGGCGCCGTCCCCGACGTTGGCCTCGGAATCCCATGACCCTCCGGCGGCTGATGAGTCCACGATGGTGATGTGCGCAGGATTCAACCCGAGGATGAAGTTGCGGATGTGGTAGAGCGCGCGCTGTGAGTTGATCGCCGTGGTCTGTACGCGGCCCGACGCTTGGATTGCCATCTAAGCCTCCTACTCCTCCAGGTGACCAGGCGCGACGAGTCCGGCGGGTCCGCCGAAGTAGTCGCCAATACCTGTTGCGAGATCAGCCGTCATTTCCACGACCTCGTTCCGTATCGTAGCAGATCATCTGGCGCCCGTGGACCGGTCGTGTAGGGTGGAGTCGGGAACAGTGCCCGCAGGTCATCCGCCTGTATGGAGCCTGCCGGCGGCAGCACGCGGAACACGGGGCTTTCGAGCACCAGCCCCGCATCAGCACCATCCAAGAAGACGCGGAGTCCGTAGGCGGCCATTGGGATGAGCGGCGGCAGATATCCTATGACGAGTCGCAGGTCCTCTGGCGCCTCGCTTGGAAGTCCGAGCCCATAGATCGGCAGGTCGAGATCGGAGAGGTAGCCGCGACAATACGCCACCGGTTCCCATGTGCCCGCGTCTGCCAGGCGCTCGACGCGGATGCGGACGGACTTGGCGGTGAGCACGGAATCCGAGAGGACGCCGAACTGGGTTCCGCCAAGCGCATCTACGGTCTCGCGCCCGAGGTACTCGAAGGTCATGTCGCGCTCCCGAACGCCAGGAAGTCAACGGTCCATGCTCCGCCGAGCGACGGGATCAGTGCCCAGGCGGTGCCGTTCCAATAGTACACCCCGACCGATACCACTGTTGCGGACTGGCGCCAGAGTCGTAGGTAGATAGGCCCATCAGGATGTGGGTCGCTGTTGTTCTGCGCAACGAGTTGTGCGCTGAACCAGCGGGCGTCGGTGGTCAGCGTGATCTGCCACCACGAGTCATCCGTCTTGGTGACCGCATCGATCCCCATGCCCTCGGTGTAGTAGGGAGGGGTTTGCGTGAGGCGGCAGGCTGCTTTCAGGGACCGTGCGGCAACATCCTCTGCGAGGGACGCCAGGCTGGTTTGCGGTGCGATGAGCCAGTTGGCCGTGCCCGATGGCGCCAAGCCTGGTGCGGAGCCATCAATGATGCGCGCGATCTGGGAGACGAGTCCCCATAGGACCTGCGAGACCGAAGACGGGTAGCGTGCGGGCGGAGTGTCCTGCTCCTCGTAGAACGGGGGGAGGACGGAGAAGAGCTCGTAGGTGCCGGCGGGTTGACCGTCGGTCCACAGGAGCCACCGGTATCCGGCGGCTTCGAGCGCCACGATTGCATCAGCCCACCATCCGCCGATGGGCACCACGTTTACGACGGTTGCCAGCAGACCCGTCAGGCGATTGCGAGTCGCGATGGAGGTCTGCGTGAAGACGCCGGTATCCGGATCGCCAATCATCCGGCTGGCGGTGGCCGTGTCCGCCCACTGCGGCTTGAGGAGGACCAGTCGGTTCTGGCCCGACACCCAGCCGTTTCCGATCACAAGGGTCCCCGTCCAGTCCTCGACCTGTCCTGGGGTTCCGTCGGACGCGAACGCGAAGCGCCAGGTGCCGGAGAGGGTGACATCTCCGGTCACGGTGTTGACGGAGACGGTGCCAGGTTGCAGGACGCATCCACGGGCGAAGGTGAGCGGGAGCCATGCGGCGGCAGGTATGGTGCCGATCTGGCGGCCCTTGCGGATCGCATCGAGTAGCGCCTGGATGTACCGGCTCCCAGCGGCGGAGCACAGGGATTCCATCGCCGCGACATCCACCTTCTCCAGGCGTTCCCAGTCGTTGAAGAGCACGGTCTCGCGCATGGACTACTCCTTCGGAGCGAAGCCGATGATCGTCAGGCTTGCGGTCAATGTGGCGGAGCTGCCTGTCGTGGATGAGACGGATGCGGCAAGCGTCGTACTGGTATCGCTGGCCCGCAGAATCGTGACCTCTGTGTATCCTTCCGATGGCAGGCCGTGTGCGTAAAGCACGGGATTGCCGCCGCCGGTTGGTGAGAGCGCGTAGTCCCAGTCCCCAGCATTCCCCCCCCAGTAGAAGGTGGCGATCAGCAGATACGATCTCCCAGCAGGTAGCGTGAACTCTGAGACGAAGGCATTCGTCCCGATGCCCTGGAGGTCAAAACCACCATCGTAGGAGAAGGGGAAGGTGCCGTTGCCGGAAAGCGCTGTCGCGCCAAGCGTCTTGAACCGACCCCAGCGCGGCGCGATCTTCGCGGTGATCGCGGCAACCGATGCCTCCAGGGCGCTGATACGCGAGTCCAGCGAGACGATGGAACCTGCTGGGGGATACCTCCACCACTCCTCGCCTCGTGTGGCACCAAGAGAGAGGGCCAGTGCATTGACGGCAAGGGCGAGGGACGGCGCCGCGTCGCCATCGGCGTTGTATGGTGGTAGAGCAGAGATCACGTCGATCCCCGCGTCTCCCAGGTAGAATGCCTTCTGCCAGCCGTCTTCGATGAGCCCGCGCCAGTCGCCGGTCGTGACCTGCAAGGCGCGTTTCTGCATGACCTGGACCTGTGCGGAATATCGGGTCCCTGTCCCAGGGTCCAGAAAGACGCGGGTCTGCGTATCGCCGGACGGCGCATACGAGGGGGCCAGACGCACGAGTACGTAGGTGGGGTCTGCAAGGGAACGCGAGGTGATGGTCACGTCATCTGCGAGACGGACGATGGTGCCATCGTGCGTCGTATCGGCGGGGTTGGACAGCGCAAACACCCAACCCGCCTTGAGCCAGAGGGTGCCGGTTCCGGAGCCTGGGTCCCGTGTCCAGAGGATGTCGTTCTTGCCAATCGGGTCTGGGCGGTCGAGGACCGCGCCAAGAGGAAAATCAAGTCCTCCGAACGCTGGGTAGGATGTGTGTCCGCGGAACGTCGAGCGGAACATCGCGCGGGCGAGGAGCGAACCGTACCTCTGGCACGCATCCTGATCTGCGATCAGGTCCTCGACGGCCACGATCATGTACGGTTCGAATCGGGTTCCTTCTCTCATCGGACGAACTCCAGCGAGACGTTGTTCTCGTCGGTCCGGATGATCTCGTGCGGGGCGGCGATGACCGGTGCCTCCGCGCCGTTCAGCAGGACCGTGCAGTCCACGGTGGCCGGTTCGGCGCGGACGGTGGCAACGATGGAAGACGGGTAGAGCGCCACGCCCATCGGCGTGCCATTGACCGTCTGTGCGATCCGACGCACAAGGCGGCTTTCAAGGCGCGCGTCGCTGCTCCCCGTGACGCGGACCAAGGCGCTGATCGCAACGGTGATGCGGGTGGCGGGACGAACCGCGATGACCGAGCCGGCAGGAACCACGCCCAGGTCCGTGGTGACGCCGTCAATCGCATCCTGGACCGCCGCAACCAGGCCCGTGTAGTACTCGTATGGCACAGGAACAGTGACCCGCCAGTATTGCGGCGGCGGGTCCGCGAGTCGCAGGACCCCCCACGGATGCACGAGGTAGCAGGGGATGACCTGTGTCTCTGGTACGCTCCCTGGACTTGTGGCAAGGAGATAGGTGATCGCGCTCTGCGGAGTGATCGCGCGGTGCGGCAGTTGCAACTCGCGCTCGTTGCCAAGCGCCGACTCCACGAGCACCTGCAAGGCTTCGACGGACGCGCGCTGGTCCAGGAGCCCCGCGGCGTCCGACACATAGAGGATGGCCGCCTGGTCATCATAGACCGCGTAGGCGACGCGCTGGCCCTCGTACTCGGTCGAGTAGGCGACAGCCTTGAGACCGGTTGGTGTCGCGGAGCGGAACCCAGAGCGCCAGGCGCGGATACGGGCACGGACCTGTTCGGCGGTCTCCGCAACGTCCCCACCGAGAGCGTCGGCGGTCTGAACGAAGCCCGTGACCCCCGCCGGCGGCGCAACAACCTTCCAGGTGCCGGCCTGCGAGACAGCCAGGTTCCCGTCGGGTCCGAGGATGGTGCAGCGGAAGGGCACATCCGAGGACTCCGTGTCTGTGGGTGCGAAGTAGGCAGAGGCCAGCGTCTCGTAGATCATGCCGCCCTCCGCCTGGACCTTCTGCCCAGCCTCGACTATGAGCGCCTCACCTGGGATATCCCGCAGGAAGTGTCCCTGGCCGACTGCGGCGACCGGACCCTTGCGGCCAGTTCCCGTGTACTCCCGTGCGAGGACCGACAGCCCCTCGATGTCCGCTGTCTCGACGAGGCGCGCATCGCGCAATGCCCAGACCTGGCGTTCAAGGGCCGCGAGTTCGTGGCCGATGGCAAGCGCCAGTTGGTCCAGTACTCCCCCAGGCCGGACCCCGACTGGCGGATTCGGTTGGGAGAGAAGCATCCTGTTGAGGATGAGGCCGGCGATGTCGCGGTAGTCTCGCATTTCGGTGCCCTACACGCCCCAAGATACTCTCAGGGCCTCCCCATGCGAATCTACGCCGATATCGAGGACGAGTCCATTGCCACCATCCGACAGGGCCAGTGAGCGGATGGCGGTGACGCGGTCGTCTGCGAGCACGGTTTCGCGTGCGGAGATCGCGAGGTCCGCGGCGCGATCAGCGGTCAGCGCGCTCCCTGGTTGCACGGACAGACCAAGCCGTGGGTAGAACGGGTTGGTGCCACGTTGGGTGGAAAGCCGCACGAGCAACGACTGGAGCAGTGCATCGCGCCCGTCAACCAACGCCAGGTCACCCGCCGCATCGAGGACAAGGTCGCCATCCGCGAGACGGAGGTCGCGTCCGTAGTCGCGGTTCTCAGGCGCCCTTTCTCCTTCCTCTGGGGACGGCGCTGTGATCACCTCCTCGGTCTGCCTCCCACGCTTTGGGATCACAAGGGTCATCCCTGGGATGAGCCCGTAGGTGCGGAGCGCTTCGTTCGCATCGAGGATGTCTGTCTCCCCGTCCGTGGACCCGTAGTACCTCAGGCTGATGTGCGCAAGGCTCTCGCCGGAAGCAACGCGGTGGATTTCGTATGGGCGGACCGTGCGGATCGCGGCATCCCACATTGTGCCTGCCATATTCGGGGCCACGTCAAGAAGGTTCAGAACGTCTACAAAGGCAAGCCTCTGTGGGTCTGTGGCCGACAGTGGGCGTGGGATGGACTCTGGCGACCGCGGACCGTAGTGCAGGTCCGCGAAACCGAACGCGGAGCGCCACAGTCGGATGAGGCTGTAGGCGATGGAAACGGACTGCGTCTGAATCTGGTAGACCGTGTCGAGGACGCGCTGGACCGTGCGTGCTGGGGCGTAGAGGAGCCCGATTCCCGTCTGCACGAGGTGCGCGATGTCCTGAACGGCACCCTGGATCGTGTAGATGGCCATCGTCGCGCGGTCCACGACGGCCTGGACCTTCCGCAGGGCTTCCTGAGCCTTTGCGATGGCATCACGCGCTGTATTGAGCGCATCTTGGGCGCGCTCATACCAGGCCCGCTCGCGCGCTTGCCTCTGCGGTGTGGTCTCTTGCGGGGTTTGGAGGTCGAACGCAACGACCCCGACAACCTGCAATGTGATCTGGTAGGAGATTCCCATCCGATTCGCGTTCTGGCGCGGCGTGATCCACGTCTGGGGGACGACCTCCCACGCGAGCCCCTCGGTGATCCCATAGAGGCGTAGGCGTTGCCCTGTTTTAGCCGCGTCCTGAAGCATCGTGAACACGTCTCGCAGATACTGGACGGTCGGATGCTCGATGACCCCGTTGCCGGAGGTGCCCTGCGTCACGAGGTTCGCGTATCCGACCTCCCCGACGATCTGCACCTGCCCAATCCGGTAGCCGGCGGATTCGACGACGATCTGGGCCATTGTCGGGGTCACGGCGACCGCGGCCTGGAGTTGCCACTGGACGCCCGTGACCCAAGGGAGCACGGTGAACGCACGGACCGCCGTGGTGTCTGGCGCCATCAACGGCTGGTATCCTTGAAGGGATTTGCTTCCCGTGCGCATGGCGCGGGGAAAGGCATAACCCCCCTGTGTTGCCAGCACGTAGTGGATCGGGATCAGGTCTGTGGGTTGCGGATCGCTCATGGCCATTTACACGGCCCGCCCCCCGTTCCTGGCGGCGCGATGGGCGGGTTCTGGTCAAGGGCCTTGAGGATCGCGGCGATCAGCGTGCGTATCCCATCGGCCCCCCCAACGTTGATGTCTTTCGCTTTCAACTCGTTGACCACCTGCGAGACGACCTGCTCGGTCTTCGATGCGAGCGCCACGGCCACCTCCTACTTGGCGCGTACACGGTCCTGGGTGGCACGATGCGTGCCGCCCGTGTACCAGCATGTTGCGTCCTCGGTCAGCACCTTCTTGCCGCCCTCTGCACCAAGGTCCACACGGTCGCATTGTACCACGACCTGCCCGTTCTCGATGGTGACCACGGTCTCCCCGACGATGATCTTGAGGGCGCCTTGTACCCGTACAACGCCCTGCGAGTCGCGCGCATCTATCAGGACACCGGACCGGTCCACGCGGACCCGCACGCCCTGAACCTCCAAGTAGTGCGTGTCCGGCTCCTGAGGTGCGGCACGCTCCGTGCCGCCCTCGGTATCGGTGCTTGCGCTGTCCTCGCGCTCGTATCCGTCCACGGGCGCCGTCGTCTCTGGCGGCGGTGGAAGGGTCGCTCCATACCCGTCCTTGACGCCTTGTGACCAGGCCCGCCCATACACGGTCAACGTCTGTGTCGTCCCATCCCAGCGCTGATCTTGGGCGAGGGAGCAGAGGTCCTCGAGGTCCCGTTCCGATGGTTCGGGTTCTCCCGCGAAACGCCGCGATACGCCGTCGGAGTAGCCAGACGTGTAGAAGGCCGTGTAGAGGTCGCGGTCAGCGTCCGCTGGCGGCTCCGGAACCTGTTCTGGGACGGCATCGAGCGGCAAGGTCGGGGGCACGGATGTGACCTGGGGCACGCTCTCCTCTGGCTCCGGAATCGTGTCTCGCGGGGCCATTGGATGGCGCAACACCTGGACGATGACATACTGCGCCGTGCGCTGGACTTCGGCAACGAGGACAAAGGCCCCGGACGCTCGGTACACGTCGGGATTCTCCCCCCGCTCCAGCGCCGCCATGATCGCCTTCCTCTCCGACTCCTGGCACTGAGCCAGGGCCATGAACCCCGACTGCCACGGGCCACCCCCACCGATATCGGGGACCAGAACCTTCCGGAGTATCTGGCGGTCAAGGGTCAGAACATCGGCGACTCGCCCAGAGTAGTCGGAGGCGGGGGCACGGTAGATGCGAAGCACGACACCAAGAACGAGGTTCATGTCTGCCCCCACGACTGCTTGAGCATCTTCGCGAACTCTTCCCACCAGTGCCCGCGCGTCTCGAACGTCGTCTTCGGGAGGCACGGGTCCCAGCGGTCATCGGCCAGTTGGTTGTGGGCGTAGACGCCTGGCACCTGGAGGATCGGGAAGCCCGCGAGACCCGCAAACTTTCGCCACTGCTGCGTCGGGATTCCGTTGCGGTAATATGGGATCACCATGCGAATTCCTTCAACATCGTTCATCTCCGTGGCCGGCTGCGTGATCAGGTAGTTGATCAGCACGATCAGGGCTTCGCGTTGCACCGCCGTGAACTCCACGCCTGGGCCATCCGCCTCCGCTGGGCCACCGACGAGATCGATCCCGATGCTGCGGGGGTTGTAATGCCCCGCATGATGCGCCACGTAGTACACGGGGTCGAGCAGTTGATAGATGGCCCCGTCAAGACCAACGATGAAATGCGTGGATACGTTGCGTCCGATCAGCGCATCGAGAGTGGTGTCTGCGCTGGCCGCCGCGGAATGATGCACGACGATTCCTTGAAGCGGATGTGTAATCGTCGTGGTGCGCGCGTGGAATCCCGTGAACCCAGGCACCGCATCACGATTCAGTTCGTAGATCACCGCGAATGGCGCCGGATACCGCGTGCCGGCGAGCACGATTCCGTTCACCGGCTTCCATCGCACACTGGTAGGCTGCGTGGTCACAACGACCTTCGGTACGCTTGGTACGGGGAGGGCTGCATCAGGGCTCCCGTGCTGGTACTCGATGCGCGTCTCGCTGATCACCTTGCCATCAGGCAGGACGGAGAACGCCTGGCGGACGGAGGTCGCGTACACGAGCATCGCGTCCGTTCTCATGAAGGTGTACCGCTCGCGCCCCTTGCGGTATTCGGAGGTGTCCTGCGCGCGGAACTGCACGGGCCGCGACAACCGGACCCTGTACCAGTTCCCAGGCTGGACCGGCTGGGCCGCTTTCAGTGTCACCGCCCCGCTGGGCCGCTCAGCGTCGTACCAATGGGCCTCCCGCGACTCCAACATTCGACGGAGCGCCGCCGCGAACAGGTCCGCGATCCCCGCCTTCGTCCCTGCGCTCGCAAACAGCGGGTCCTGGTTCTGGCGCATGTGGAACCCGTACCGGTTCAAGAGCGGCGTCTCGACGACAGGCATCAAGGACCCCATCCCAAGCGTGGTCATCAGGTTGCTCGAATAGATGAAGGATGCAAGGCCGGCTGGCGCCCAGGCCGTTGGGCGGTCTACTGCCGGACGCGCGATCTGCATCGCGCGGATGACATCCAATGGGAGCTCCGTGACCTCGCGCGGGCGCCGACGGACCAGTGGATGCGCGCGGAAGACGGGTGCCGGACGCTCCCCATCGTAATCCCAGAAGAACTCGTGAAGGTCTGGGGAGATCACGCGAGACAAGAGCTCGGAGAGCGTGAAGCCTGGACCGGCAATGTTGCCGGCGTCGTAGGACAGGCCGCGTACTGGCGCGATGCGTCCAAAGGACATCAGCGCGAGTAGGGGTGTCTGATCAACGGGATACAGACCCTCCAAGAGTTCTTGAAGGATACCACGGACGAACCCCGACAGATCACCATCGCGGACCGTCTGCACGAAGCGCTGCGGTAGGCCCTCCTGCCATTCGACGTATGGGAGTATCCCTGGATGACGCCCATCCACCATCCCCGTCGGGAGGTAGAACGTGGTCTCGTCAAGGACCTCCCCATATCCGCGCGCATCGAGTCGGTAGGTCCAGGTGATCGCCCCGTTCTGTAGTGCTTGGTCCGCACGGGTCACCTGGGTGACGAATCCCAAGAAGGTGACGAGGCGCTGATCGCCGCGACTCGCGGTGAACCGCACGCAGTCCATCGGGCGCACGGACTCCATCTGCGTGATACCATCGGCGTCCTGCGGATCGAAGCGGAGTTCGCAGGAGAACGACGACCGGTATCCGACGGCGACATCCGCGCGGACGATCTGCCCCACGAAGGAACGGACGCTGCTCGGTGGCTCCGCGCCATTACCGATGCGCAGGGCAAGGATAGGCTGCTGTGGGTATTCGGCCATGTCATTCCGTCCTCGGGCGTATAGTGCCCTCCCGCACGCTCTCAAGGCGTCTTGCGAGACGGGCCAGCTCCCCAAAGCCAGCCCGCACATCGTCCGCCGCGAACTCCCGCATGATCGCGATCACCATGGCCATCGTAGCGCTCAACTGCTCCGTGTAGGTACGCACCTGGTCCCAGGCAACGGCGGTCTGCTGCATGGATTCCACCAGTGCCCGACGCTCCATTGCCGCTGGTGCGGCTTCTGGGAGCACGCGCGCAACGAGACTCGTGAATGCTTCTTGTAGCGCTACACCGACATCCCGTGGTTCTGTGGGTGGTGGGGCCACGCGCTCTGGCACCTCTGGTGCCGCCGCCCAGCGCCGTCCAAGCGATGGGGCCACCTGCAAGGCCCCGGCGTAGAAGAATGGAGCGAGAGGCCCTACCCTCCGCCCCGCGCGACGGATGATCTCGTTGACCGCCCGTGGGTCCTCTGCGAGCGCGGCCATCTGCTCAAGGTTCCCGCCTGCCTCTGTCGCCAGTTCGCCCATGAGCATCGCCTGAATCGTATCCTGGGGCATGACCATGCCCGTCACGCGCTGTAGAAGGCCCATTTGTGCCTGCTGGATCGCGCCTGGCAGGCCCATCGCCGCCCGCCCCTGGATTCCGCCTGCCGCCGCCTGTTGCAGGACGTTCGTCACGAAGTACGGCGAGACACTCATCCCCATCTGGGCCGCACGCTCCGTGATCCGCACCTGCTCCTGGAGCATCCGGGGCATTTCGCTCGATGCGAGTCCCGCCGCGGTCCCCGCGCGCACGGCCTCTTGCAAGATCAGGGTCGGAGCGCTGCGCAGGTCCAGCCCCGTCGTTTCGTATCCGTACCCTGGCCGGAAACCGCGCGTGAAGGCCCCAAGTTCTCCGGCATTGATTCCCCAGACCCGCTCAAAATACCCAAGCGCCTGGACTGGCACCGGCAATCCACCTTGCGCCGCGGCCTGGGCCTGTCGTTGCAACACGTCCTGGTAGGTCAAGTAGAATGGTGCGCCGCCACCAATGATCTCAGGCTCGGTCCCAGGGAGGTTGTAGCGATACCCACCGCGCGCCGCGACAAGCATCGGCTCGACGGTCCCGTATCGGGCCGTGATCGCCTGTTCGTAGCGCTCGACCGCCGACCGGCGCACTTGCGCCTCTTCTTCGGCGAGCGCGCTGAACCGCTGCGTCAGGAGATTCGTGACGACCGATGTTATGATGCTGGCCGCCGCAAGCGCTCCGGCGACCGGCAGGGCGCCTGATGCCGCCGCGACGCCGGCGCCGGTCATCAGCCCAGCGGACGCCACGCCTCCGGCCCCAGCGCCCATCTGAATGTATGCCTGGCGCTCCACGAGTCGGGCCTGGATCAGTCCGATGGTGAGCCCCGCGGGGGTCCCAGCCATGAGCCCGCCGGCCTCGACGGGGATGGCGGCGAACATCCCGCGCCCCCAGGCCTCCGCTGTCTGCTCGATCAGCCGGTTGATCACGTAGCCCGCGGCGTAGGCTACACCTTGATCCAGCCGCCGAACGCCAACCCCCCCCAAGAAGCGTTCGAGCGCAGAGCGCTGCCTCTCAGGTGCCGTGGCTCCCTCCGCTACGCCCGTGGGTTCCGTGGGCGTCGTCAGAGTGGGGGTCGGGGCCGGCGTCGGCGCCGGCGCAGGGGGCGGCGTGACGGTCGGCGCTGTCGTCGGCGCCGGTGTCGGCGCCGGTGTCGGCGCCGGCGTCGGTGGTTGCACTGGCGTGACGTTGATCCGATTGATGCGCGTCTCGATGTCTCGCAGAAGGTCGAGGATTCGCTGAAGATTCCGTGGGTCGGCCTCGACGGCGACCGTTGTCTGAAAGTCAGCGGGCATCCGGCCCTCCCGTATCGCGCCTTTCAAGGTGTCGCGATACCCTTTCCACCAGACCATACCTTTCGCGGAACTCCCGCTCAAGTCGGGCGATCTCGGGGTCCGTGATCGCCTCCAACGGGGGCACGATCTCCTCCGCCGGCGGAGGCTCCGATGCGTATCGTTCCGCGAGCCTGTAGAGCATCAGGAGGCCGATGGGGACCCGTGGCGCCTGGTCAACGGGGATTCTGCACGGGCTGAACCACCACGATCTGGCGACTCTCTTCGCCGCCTTGTCTATACCGGCGAAAAAAGTCGGCTTCGAACCGCGCCACCTCCTCCGATACCGCGACGAAGATTTCGGGTCCGAGCTGGTCAAGCGGACGCTTGAACCAGTCTGGCGACTCCTCCACGAGCACTGCGCATCGGGCCATCGCCAGGAGCAGCGTCTGGATGTCTGCGGGCAACGATTGCCACGCGGCCCCCCGCGCCAGTCCAGAGAGGGCCACCGCCAGTTGCCGCACGTCTTCTGCTGTCGGTAGCCGCGCGACGAACGTCCCTTCGAGGTCCTCTCCCTTCGGAGACCGGTAGCGGACGGCGAACCGATGCTTTCCATCTGGGATGGCCTCCGCGGTCTCGCGAACGATGTCCTGGATGGAGGGCATTGGTCACCTCACTGTTCCCACCGATGCCGGATGCGGGTGGCCTGGATCGCGACGTTCTGCATGACGAAGGACCGCGCCTGCACCTGCATCGTGTAGTTGACAAGCACCGCGTCCTCGATCACAAAGATCGGTTTGTCATCGTGCGGATTCGCCGCATAGACCGCGATCTGGAACGGAGGGAAGTTCACGAACTCCGCTGGATGTTCCCCGTCCATCGGGGGGAGAATCTCCTTGAGATCGTCCTCCAGGAGGCGGACGAAGCCGACGCGGCCATCAATGATATAGCCCACCTTCAGCAAGGCGGCAGGCTCAGGCCGCCCGATCACCTCGACAGGCAGCACGCGAGACTGGATGGTGCCTTGAAAGTCGGTCCCCCAACCGACCTTCTTGCCAGCCACGTGAATCTCCACGCGCGCACCATGCAGGACTGTCTCTGGCATGGTTCACCTCCTCACGCAGCCATGCGTACGACGTGCAGGGTTGTCGTGATCCAGTAGAGGGTTTCCAAGACGGCCACCTTGTACCCGACGTTCATCGCGTTTCCCAGGTCCTCGACCTCGATGGACCTTGGGTCGAACGCCTTGATCTCGTTGTCCCGCACCTGGCGGGCGAGCTCTTCGCGGACCCGCAGCCGGACCTGCGACGGCAGGATACCCGTCACCTGCTTCCCGATGAATGCCTCAAGCGCGCGGCGCATGGACTCGTTCGACCGGTTCACCGACTCGTTCGCGGTGACCGATGAGAACACGGGGTTGTTGTCCACGGCATACGTGGTCACATCGCGAGACCACCGGAAGCCCGTCGGGCGCTTCTCGATCACGAAGATGCCGGTGGCGATCAGGTCTTCGAGATCGTCCACAACCGCCCACCTGTCGGCCCCTGAGAGGCTGGCACCGTCCCGCGCATCCACGATGGACACGTAGCGCCAGGTGACACCCTCCCCAGGCGCGCGCCCCGCATCGCACGCCGCCGCCAGGAGCGCCGTGTAATAGGGGGGCAGTTCCAAGACCTCCCCGTTCTCGTCGAACACGCTGATCGCCTGAGCGAGGAGCGCCACGTTCCGCGAGTTGAGGAGGGCGCGGCGCTCGGCCAGTTCCCCCCGCGTCGGGACCGACCCGAAACCGAGGTAGGCGTTGCGCGCCACGCCGCCATAGGCCCCGCTCATATAGTCCACGTGATCGCGAGTCGCCGCGTGGACTGCCGCCGACCCAGTCAGAGGAACCACGTGCTGAATCTCGAGGTCTGGTGCTTTCAGCAAGTCGAGTGCCGCCGTCCAGTCGGAGGCCGCCGCAGGGATATTGTCGCTGCCCCCCAGCAGGTACTGGGCCACGGCCATCGGCGCGGGCAGGTCCTTCGCTCCATCCGCGCGCGTCGCCGTGATATACGTGGAAAGGGCGTTGTTCACGCCGTCCACGAGCGCCTTCAGATTGGCGGTCAGCCCGATCCCATCCGACGAAATCTGCACGGTCTCGGTCCCCAGGCTTCCGGTCTTGACGATGCTCGTGACCGAGGCCCACGCGATGCTCCCTGCCCCATAGAGCGAGCCTGCCTTGATCGTCACGGTCTCGCTGGCGGCCTCGTTCGTATCGCGGGCCGTCCCGCTGATCGCGAACGATACGTCGTTCCCAAGAGCCCCAGAAAGCAGGAACGCAAGGCGTCCGGCCCACGCGAAGGGTGCGGCAACCGGCCCATTGGCCCCCCAGCCCGCCTCGCCCACCGACATCCGCGTGCGGAGCTCCCGTCCAGACACGTGCGGCCAGCTGTCCGGATCGTAGACCCCCTCCTGGTCCAGGTCGGATACCGGCGCCGTCGAGGTTCCAAGGAGAAGGGCATGATACGAGTCGCCCGCCCCTGTGTAGCGCCCGACGAGGTGTTGCAGTTCGCTCGTCGTCGTATCCGCCAGGTGCGAGAGGGCCGAAATCCGCAGTTGGGTCGCCGTGGCCCCGAAGTTCCCACTGATCGTGATCGCATCCACATGTGACCACTGCTTTGTCGTGACCCCGCGCGTGCTGGCACCAGAGATCGTGACGGTCTCCGTATCGGCCTTGCCCGTCTCGCGGTTGACCCCCTGGACCTGGATGGACACGGTGTTCCCAGCCCCAGGTGGAGCCAGCGTCCCTGCGTTGTCCGTCGTCTCGAAGACGATGGCCGAGGTGAAGGCTACGCCCGATGGGAGCCACGCCTTCGACGGCCCTGTGGGTTTGGGGGTGCGTAGCCGCCACTCGATGGCGAACATCGCGCCGTCCAGCGCCACCTGGCAAGACTCGTACACGTCATCCTCAGGGATGTCTCCGTCGTATCCAAGACGGACCTTCTGCTGGTTGTACCCAAGGTTGTCCACGGCGGCGCTTTCCGACCGGTAGGCGACGGTGACCTTCCGGCCCGCGCCGGCATACCGCGAGGATGCGAGCACCTGGACCTTGATCTCGTTCCCGAAGGCGCCGGCGTCCGCCGCCTTCAGGATGATGCTGTCCTGATCGCCATCATCCTGCACGGTGAGCGCGGCGTAATCGGCCTTGTTGACACGGACCAGGATCAGGCGGTTGGCACCATTCGGTATCCGTGGGTCCGAGGACGGGCGAAAGGCCAGTTGACCGATGATCGCCGCGTCCCGCGCCGTGAGAAGACGCCGCAGCGCAGATGCAGAGCGCACGATGATCGGGGTCTGTGGCGGCCCGCCCCGCACGAACTCCCCAAGCACCGCAATCGTCCCTGTGATGGCCGGACCGAGCCCCGCAAGCGCCTCGGCATCCACCAATGGGAAGACGCCTGGGCGGAACGTTGTCTGTCCTTGCACGCGAATGGAATCAGGCATGTCCACCCTCCTCCGCTTCTTCGGTTATCCTACCTGGACCGGCGGCAGTGCGCAATGGGGCACCAGCGCCGTGTTCCAGACCACCAGCGAGACCACCCAGACCACCCAGACCACCGAGGCCCTGTGGTTGCCCGCCACCAAACAGGCTCGCCGCGTCAATGAACCCCATTCCAACGCCCAGCTGGATGATCTGGAGCAGGGATGGGTTGGCCGGCAGTTTCCCAAGCCCGCTTGGCAATGGCTGCAACCCGTGCTCCGCGCGTATCTCGTCCACCGTCATGTAGGCTCGGACCCGCTTGTCGTCAAAATCAGCGCGGTCCCGCTCCGCGAAATCCGCAAGCCCCTGAAACCGAATCACGAAGTCAGGATTCAACTGGTTGACGATGTAATGGTTGAGCCACGATTCAAGGTCTCGCAGCAGTGGCCGCAGGCCCTTGTCCCGCCCGATCTGCACCCGCGTCTCAGGGCTCGATTGAAACACAGCACCCCGCTGGCCCTCCGCCCCAAACTGAAACCCGATCTCCGCAGGATCAATCAGATAGATGCCGCACAAAACCTTCATCAACCAGTTCATCCACTCGCGGTACTCCATGTCGGAGTTGGCGCGCCCGAGGGAGAGCCACTGGATGTTCGACTTCTCGGTCTTCGGATTCAGAATCGGGATACGATGGGCGCTCCCAACGCCCGTGGCGACCGCCTGGAGTTCGCGGCGGAACGCCTGTAGTTGCTCCGGCAGCATCCCGCCTGGCACCACGAGGATACCCTTCGTGTTCATGCCCTGCCGGAAGTAGTTGGCGTTGTACTGGTAGCCCCAGAGGAACGCCGTCAAGATGTCCACGACCTCGATCAGCTCAGGGTAGCCGTATCCCATAGACTGGAGGTCGGTACGAGGACGCCGGATTCCGAAGAGCATCTCCTCCGGCGCGAACTCCGCAACGATCTCGTACTCCTCAAGCACCTGCACGTAGCCGGATGCATCCTCGTTGATTCGGATGGTTGCCGCATCCACAGGAAGGACACACAACGGTTTGCCGAGTCTGGTGTGGACAATCTGCGCGCACGCCTGATCGTAGCGCAGAGAGTCTCGCATGAGCGCCCGACAGAGGTACTCGAACGACAGCCTCTGTCGGTAGACGCGGTGCTCCTTGTGCTTGTCGGCCCATGACCATTCGCCACAGGTCAGCAGCCACCCCTGAATCCGCTCCGCCTCCTTCTCGTCTGCGCGTGTTGGGGACTTCCCATCGCGCCGCACGACCTTGAAGCCGGTTTCGCGGGGATCGCGGGGTATCCGCGCGAACTCCGCGATCTGGGCGATCCGCGTTTGCAAGATGACGGCGATGATGTGCTTGCGGGACAGGTCGCGCAACAACGAGTACGAGACGAGGTTCGCGAAGTGCGGGGGCTCGCGCCACTGGGACGCCTGATACCGCGCGTACCACGGATCGTCGAGTGCAGCGAGTATCACCTCACCAGGGTCGAACGTCTCGCGGTCGCGGGAGGCCACACGTCACTCTCCCTTCTCGTCCTCGGCGTCCAGTTCCTCGGCGAGTTCCGCGTAGAGGGTCTCGATGTCCTTCGCATCCGGCAGGAGGTCTGGGTACTCCGAGTAGTCGAAGAACTCTGGGACATCCGCCTCGTCCCATTCCATCTGCGCGAGGTCCATGTTGATCCCCGTATTCACGACCTGCCACGGCGTGAGCGCCTTCACGATCTCGACCTCCGCACTCACATGACGAAGCGCCAGTTGCCACGCCTCCGCTGGGATGCGCTGCATGGCATTGTTCGGATTCAGCCCACGCTCCGCGAAGCGCTTCTTGAGCTCGTCGCGGATCGCACGCATGGAGACGCGGGTCCGCCCCCCAACACCAGGGGCCGGACGCGCGAGGTCAAGCACCGTCCGGTAGAGCATCTTCGAGTACCCGACGATCCGGACATCGTTCAGCCGGACCCGCGTTTCCGCTGGGGCCAGCCGTTGTGCCAGGTCGAGAAGCCGCTTGTGGGTGCGCGCCACATCCGCGCGGCGGTCCTCCAACGGGGGCTCGAACTGGTCTCGCGCGCTCAGCGCGTCCATGATGCTCTGAGCCAGTTGCTGCGTCTGGACATCGCCGACATTCCCGATGGGCAGTCGGAAGTTGAGGTCGTTGTCGTACTTCCCGCGGCCCTTTGCGAGCACGAAAACCGTGCCGCTATCGTCCGATTCGACGGTGACATCCGCCCACGACAGGGCCGTCGCGCCGTAGATGTTCCCTTTCGCCGTGTGCTCGGGGTCGCCGACATCGAACCCCTCCCCGATCAGCCACAACCGGAACGCGGAGTCCACGTCGCGTGGCCCGCCCATCGCCAGCGAGTCGCGCAGGTGTTTGAAAAGCCTGTCCCCCTCGACCCATTCGCCCCAAACACGGGTGGTCACGGCGAACGAACGCTGTTCGCCGATCTTCCGGTTCTCCGGTGTGCGCCCGTACATCGGCGTCGTCCGCAGCGGGCGCTCCCACGTCCATCGGGCGCTCCACGCGCCAGGCCCATGCTGGGCCATGGTCTCCGGCGGCCTCACGAACATCCCGATGGCCGTCTGCTTCTTGCCGCTTGGCGAGTGGTCGAGACCCGTGGGATACAGGCTGAGGATGAACGCCTGCCCGAGGTTGTTCAGGCCAATGACATCAGCCAGATGCCCCAGTTTTTCGCTTTCCTGCGGATCGTGCTCCTCCGGTGTGCCGCCAGGAGTCACCATGTACCCCACGCCGTATTCGGGGTGTTCTCCCTTGATGACGGCGCACATCTGCACGCGGCCCGTCAGGTCTCGCTGTGGGAACGTACCCTTCAGGAAGGTGTCGTGCGAGATGCCCAGATCGCGCATGGCCCGCGCGATCTGTTTCTTGCCAAGCCGCTTGTCCTGGACCTTCCCAACGGTTGGTTCCTGACGCTTGTACTCCTGCTTGACGACCGTCTGGCGCTCTGCAACCGGCTCCGCCCGCCCGAAGAACGGCTGGAGCGTGCCGTGTACGGAGTCCACCAAGTAGATACTGGTCTTCTGCGGTGCGTAGTCCTCGTAGCGCGGTATCCGTCCAGTCGCCGTGGCAGCCTGCTGGAACTCCGGCCACGCATCGGTGAACGCCTGCGAGACCATGTCCTGGGTGATCTGCTCCGGAGCCGTCACATTGAGCCTGCGGCGAATCACGCCGCCGTATTCCTTCTGTCCGCGCCGCCCGTAGCCCGTGATGTACCCTCCACGCGGTCCCTGCTCGATCATCGGTTTCGGGATCACCACGTAGTAGCCACCATCGGCGCCACGCTCGATGCCGACTGCCTGAGGACCGAGGCGTCGGATGCTTCCCCCAAGACCCAAGTTCTTGGGCCACGGGCTCCCGCCGCCAACCGGAGCCTTCTCGATGACCGGCACATTGAACGCCTTGAGGACCCAGCGCCCGCGCTCCATGACCGCGACGGCCTTTGCGACCTTCTCTCCGGCCAGTTTCCGCAGGGTTTCCCCGACCTCGGCCCCAGCCTTTTCCGCCGCATCGAGAATCCTGCGGGCGACGGTCCTGCGCTCGTCCGGAGGGTACTTCTTGTAGTTTTCTGGCTTGCAGAAGTACCCGATGGCCGCACGGATGAACTCGTAGGTCTCGCGTTCATTCTTCCCGTGGATCGGATACTTGCAGTTGCGCGGGTCCGCGTAGTGCTCGGGCTTCGTGGCCCCGCGCTCCGCGTACTCCTTCGGAGGGCTCTTGTGCCCGCCCTCATGCTCCTTCGGGAGTGGCATGGCTCACCTCCACCAGACGGTGATCGTCAGAAACAGTCGGCCAATCACGGTCCCAGGGTCACCCGACGCCTTCGCGTAGACCTGCGATCCGCCGAGTCCCTCCTCAGCAGGGAACGGCGTCTTGACGAATGCGTGGTCCGACGCGACGAGGATCGCGATCTCGGAGCCCATGTTCCCCAGCGTCAGGACGCTGTTCACGGCATCCCAGCCGGGCGCCAGTTCGACCGGCCCCTGAGCGGAGGCATCCGCCGCAGAGAAGATTTCGTCTGCGTTCGTGCCGCCCCCGATACTGATCGTGGAGCCCGCCGGTCCTGGGGTCTCGATTGCGAGGAGCGCATCATGGATGATGGCGCCTGATGGCAGCACCCCGATCTGCACCGGCGTCGTGGGCACCGTGACCGTGAAAGCGATGTTGTAGAGTTGGAGTCTCGCGTTCAGTGCGGTGTCAAGATAGGCCTTGCCGTAGTACGCATCGTCGTGATTGTGGAGGGGCTTCGCCGCCAGCCGGATGAAGCGCCCCGTCTCTGGCGCCGAGTTGTGGGCGACGATGTAATCCTCGTCGGCCACCGCCGTGGAGTCGGCATCCCAGACATACACACGCGGGGCTTCCCCGGCGCTGCCCGCGACGACATACACCTGCTCGTCCGCCAGTTTGGAGAAGGTCAGGGACTTCAAGGCAGACAGGCTGTTGACCTTCGCTCCGATCCGTGTGGCGATCTCGGTGATGCTCGTACCCTCAGAGGCGAGGGCAGATTCAAGTGCCTGCAACTTGTCGAGGAGGCCCGCCCGAATCAATCGGAACGGGTTGCGGGTCTTGTACAGGTCCATGACGCACCTCCTTGTCAAAGGTGTCAAAACACCCTTTCCACATCGCAATCTTCTGCGGATGCACGCTCCATGTCAAGCCCCTCTTTGAGCGCGTGCCAGCCGCTCTGAAACAGGTGCTCCAGGTGCCGCCGGTTGTTCGGATGAAAGAGCCAGAACCTTGCGAGACGCCGTTCGGCGAGTGTTTCAGAAAGGGAGTAGTTCGCGTACACGGCCTCGACCTTGCGCGCGGCGCTGCCCATCTTGCGCATCCTCACGCGCGTCCGACGCTCGAATCCCAGGGCGTCCAGATACGGATGCTGGTAGTGCGAGAGCAGAACCCGCGCCTTCGCCTCCCGCATCCACTGCACCAGGTCGTGAAAATCGTCTTCGGTCCAGGTACTGCCGTACTGGTTCGTGCTCTCGTAGTACGGCGGGTCCAGATAGAAGAAGTATCCTTCGCGGTCGTAGTCGCGCGCGACGGCGCGCCAGTCGCGGCACATCAGCACCGCGCGCCTCAGTTTCGCGGAGATCAGTGCGGCGGTGCGGTACGAGAAGGGTACGGCGGTCCCGCGCGACGCGCGATGCCCGAGGATACCGAAGTAGGCGCACGAGTATCCCGCAAGGACGGCGTAGGCCGCCTCCACCGATGGTCTGTCGTGATGGCGGAGGCTCCCAAGTATCCGTCGCACCACATGTTCATCCTCATCGGAGTTGGACTGCTCGCGGAGTCGCCGCGCCAGGTCACGCGCCAGGTCTGGGGCGGCCATGACCCGCCAAACGTTCACCACCATTGGTGACACGTCGTTCAAGATCAGGTTCTTCGGGTCAACGTTCCTCACGTTGAGGTACACCGTCAGCATCCCCCCGAACGGCTCGACGTAGAACCGATGGTCTGGGAACCACCGATAAATCCAGGGGATGAGGGCGTATTTGCCGCCAGGGTATTTCACAAGGACCAGCGCGTCTCGCAGTTGCGCGTCCATCGTGCTGATGGTATCATGATCTTGGGTTTTGACAAGGTGGCACAACGATGGAGGTCGTCGAGATCAAGGTTGCGGACATCCGGCTGCCTGATTGGAATCCACGATACATGCCTGAGACCGAGAAAGCGGCCCTCCGACGGTCCATCGAGGAATACGGGTTCGTCGAGCCTGTCGTGGTCAACCGCCCGACGATGGAAGTCCTCGGTGGGAATCAGCGGGTGATGGTTGCGCGGGAGATGGGGCTTGATGTCGTCCCTGCCGTGATCGTGGAACTGGACGTGGCGCGCGCGAAGGCGCTGAACGTTGCGCTGAACCGGATTCACGGCGACTGGGATATGGCCCGCCTCCAGGCACTCCTCGCCGAGATCGCGGATGACTCCACGCTTCTCGAAACCACCGGCTTCCGCGAGGATGAACTTGAGGAACTTCTCGGCGAGATCGCGGCTGATGAAGAGGATGCAGCGGAAGCGGCGGACCTCGGAACGACACTCCCGATGATTTCCAATCGCGAGACCGACGATGCGACCGACACTTCGGACGATCCGTTCGTGTCCTTCCGATTCGGCGCGTACAAGGACCAGGTCCCACGTATCACCTACGAGCGGTTCTCTGCGTCGTACGCCGCATGGCGCATGGGCGCAGAAGCCCCTGTCATGGGGCATTTCCTTGAACACCTCATGGAAAGTCTTTCGCGCACACCTGAAAACCAAGACGGAGGCGATCATGGTGACGGTAGCGGCGATCCAGAGGTATCTGGATCAGAGGCGACAGGTAAGGGGGCACGTGCCTCCCGCGCTCGACGCGGAGCTCGCGCCCCTCGTTCCGAATGATGCGGTGATCCTGTTTGACGATGGACGCCAGGCCCTTGCGAAGGACGCGCGGGGGCGGATTCTGGTGGCGCCCGTGGTCACGGAGGTTCCGCGGCGTCTGGCGGAGGCATTACGTGCAGTCGCCACAGGCGTGCAGGCCCCCAACTACCTTCTGCGGTTCATCTGGCCACCGCACCAGATGGTGGTGGCGGAGGGCCTCGCGGTTCTCTCGACCGGTCCGCTGCGGACGCTTGTCTGGCCGCGGGTGGTCAAGGCGCTTGAGGAGGCCGAAGCCCCCACGGAGCCCACAGCCACTGCCCCAGCAGAGGCGCCAGACGCAGAGGACACTCCGAACGCGGCGGTAGCGGGGCTGGCTGCGAACGGCGGGATGGCTGCCCTGAGCGTGCGGGAGGCCGCCGATGCGCTTGGTATCACGTACCAGCGACTCGCGCGGCTCCTTGAGACACAGGTGCCCACCATCTACTGGTTCCGCGACAAGGACAACCGGCGATGGGTGCGCAGACAGGCTATCCCTGTTCTGCAAGGTCTGCTAGAATCGGAGGCGGGAACGGAGGTCTGAAATGGCCGCCCGCACGAAGACCGTCGCCTTCGTTCTTGACACGCAAATCCGCGCGCTTTCCAAACTGCGCGACATGGTGCTCGCGGCTGGGGAGGTGGACCCTGAGACCGCGAAGACCATCGCCGCGTTGTCTCGCGGCATCCTTGTCGCCGTAGAGACCCAGATGGAGGTCGAGCGGTTCGATGGTGTCGAGCACGCGGATGTCGAGTTCTCCCAAGATGAACTGGGGCGGCTACTGGCGCTTGTCGGGGAGCAGGAGAGCGCGGAGGAACCGGTCGCATGAGCAGTGGAACGCTGACCCAGCATTTCGCGATCCACGAGTTTCAGTGCGCCCACGGGCTCATTGGGAATATCGAGGCGGCGCGCGTCGTCTGCGCGCAGTTGGAAGCCCTCCGCGCGGAGGTGGGGAAACCCATCGTTATCATCTCCGGATACCGGTGCCCTGAGTGCAACAGGGCGGCCCAGGGGGCCACGCACTCCCAGCATCTCTTGTCTCGCGCCGCGGACATCGTGATCGAGGGACTGGCGCCTGATGCGGTGGCCGCGATCATCGCCAAGTTGATCAACGATGGCCGGATGCAACAGGGTGGGATCGGCATCTACTACGCGGAGCGCGGCACCCGTCGGCGCCCGTTTACCCATTACGATATTCGTGGGTATCCGGCTCGTTGGAGCGTACCACGGAGGTGAAAGATGGCGGCGACCGACGATGGAATCCTCTTGGGGCGGATCGAGGATATCTGCCGGCGCCTCGAGACGGTGGATAACCGGCTCGATGCCATGAGGCGGGAGTTCGCGGACTTCCGGGCCACGATCAGCGCGTGGCGCGGCGAGACCGAGCAGCGCCTGGAGCAAGGCACAAAGACCTTCGCGGCGCAAGGACGGAGGCTCGACCGCCTCGAGGCTGTCGCGGACGCGGCGAAGGTCGGTTGCGCAGCCGAGAAGCGGATTGCGGACTCGGCGCGCGAACGGCGAGACCTGATGCGAACGGTTGCCACGATCCTGACGGCGGCGGCGGCGTTCACCTCGCTGGCGGTCACGCTCTGGTATCAGGTGATCCGATGAGACACGTCGAGCGGGAGCCGCGATTGCGGATCGTCCTGCACAAGGACGAGCATGACGGCGAGACATTCTACACGATCTCGCTGACCGCTCGTGGCTTCACGGGTGTCATACCGGATACATGGATCGAGCCACGGCAGAAGTTCGCAACTACTGACGCCGCACGGGTTTTCGCGGTCAACAGGCTTGCGGACCTGCGGCGCGATGTGGAGAATCTGATCGAGCGGGCCAGGAAGGCACTGGACGTGCTCGACAAGGCCCGCCAGGAGGTGCTCGATGGGAAGGACGTTTGAACGGGCGGGTGCGTGGAACACGGTGCGCGGCCTCGAGTGGGCGGCGCTCGTCGTGGCGGCGCTGCTCGGGGTCGGAGAGGCGATCCTGGGACACGGGGCCGGACTCGTTCCTCCGGCGGTGATCGCGGCAGTAGCCGTCGCGGTCAAGGCGCTGCGCGCGGTGCTCGCGGTGACCGCCGACGTGCGGTCCTCGACGGTGTCCCCGGCGTCCTGGGCTGTCGCCGTGGTCCTCGCGCTCGTCGGGAGTCTCGCGGGCGAGGTGGCTGGACAGAAGCAGGAGGTGGTCCATGAAATCACCGTCATCGTGGGTCCGGATGTTGCTGGCGGTGCCGTTCGTGATGCTCTTGACGCCGCTGGTGATCCTGGTCCAGTGGATCATCTGGGCGGCGGGGACCCTGTAGAAAGATATCTCGACACCTTGGAAGGCGAGACATGCTCCGGCGGGTCCGGAGATTGACATTGGCGGGGGCCAATGGCGCGAGACACGGGGTGGCAACCGTGACCGCGCATGAGGGTATCTCTGGACCTTCAGACCAGAGACGATGCCGCCAGAGGAGGTACCAGATGAGGCTGTTGATCGTGCTCGTGCTTTCGTGCGTCTTCTTGGCGTGCGGCACCATCACGCCGGCGATCAAGGAGGCCACGGACGTGATAGCCTGCCGGTACGCGGCCTACGTCTCGCGAGACGAGGCGCTCAAGCCGGACGAGCAGGCGCTGCGGCGGGAAATGGCCGAGAACCTGCGGCATCAGGTCGGGCTGACCGGCGCCTGTCCCGACTACGGGAGGTGAGCCATGCCATTGGCCGTCCTGGACAAGGACGCGCTGAACGCCCTGCTCGTCGAGGCGCTCGGTGCTGCCCCTGAGGACCCCGAGGTCATTCTTGGTGACACGCTGCGGCTCGTTGCGGTAGAGGACGTTCCGCGCATCCTGGAGATTTGGACGCGAGTCGCGCGGTACACGGCGGAATGGCTCGCGCTCCTCGCTACCTCTGAGGACCAGTTGGCGATTTCCATCGCGCGCGGGAACGTGGTCACGGCGGTCGTCGTGATGCACCAGCGGACCGAGGAGGCCCTGCGCAAGCGCGGGGTTGAGGCGGCGCGGCGCGCGGCGATCTCGTTCGTCTCGGCGGCTGTCCGGTTCATCGCGCGCGCGGTGCTTGGGGCCTGATGACGGAGGAGAAGATGCGGTACATCTTGAAGGGCACGTCAGGACGGTACAAAGCAGAGGCCGTTGTGGACCTGCCGTCGGTTGCTGTCTCGAAGAAGATGCTGACGAAGCGTCTGCGAGACATACTGAAGGATGTCCCAGACGATGCGATCCAGGCCACGCAGGCGGAGACCGCCATGTTGACGCGGGGCCTCATCTACGGCAACCTCGCGCGCCTCTACAGCCACGACGGCGACTCCTTGTTGGAGATCACGGACCATCTCCAAGAACAACCGTCGGAGATCAGGGTGCCTCGTCACGGTTTCCTGCTCTACCTTGAGTATGGGGCGCATCCATACGCCGTCTTCTACTTCCACCCTGATGCGTTCGGATATGGCGCTGGGTTGGTCGAGGGAGAGTGAATGTCTCCATGGGGCGATCCGAACAGATCAGGATGCTACCCACGGAGCCACGCATTGTCCGTGACCCGCGATCCGGACGTGTGTTCATGCGTCTCTACCACGTCGCGCCACCGCAGGCGGCGGCACTGGCTCCTCGTGCAAAGGTCGTTGTGGACCCACGGACAGGCCGGCTGACTGTCCAGCGGATTCCGTCAACAACAGAACCGCCGCGTCCGGCACCAGCACCAGCGCCGGCACCAGCTCCGAAGCCTGCGCCGAAGCCTGCGCCGAAGCCTGCACCGAAGCCACAGCCTGAGCCACGGCCAGCGCCAAAGCCTGCACCAGAACCTGCACCAGAACCAGAACCAGAACCGCGCCCTGAACCACAGCCCACGCCGCAGCCACCAGCAGAACCCACAACAGGACCACGGGAGGTCCTGCGAGAAATCGCAGAAAAAGCAGTGTCCGTCATGGAGGCGATGGCCCAGACCGACGAGCGCGGACCAGGACGACATCACGATATGCAGGAACGGCGAGAACGCCTGAGGCGTGTAGCGCAGGGACTAGAAATGCGCGGCAAACACGTCGAAGCGCAGACCACTCGTGATGTGGTTGCGGCCATGGGTATCGTCCTCCCAATGGAGGAGATGCCGAGTTTTCTGCGAGACGCAGAGGCGAAATTGCGCGCTGTTCTGACCCGCCTGAACGACCCCGATGATGAGGCCACGCGACGCTTCCACACGGAAACAGCGGACCGGATTCGGATGCTGGCGGACGAATACGAAACAATCGTGCGGGAGTACCACGATACCGAGCGGATGCTCTCCGCCATCCGCTGGACGAACCAGGTAGAGGTGTCCGTGAGATACAGCCATTTGCACGGTCTCGCTGCGGATATCCGTCGTGGGAGGCTACCCGCACTCTGTGGTCTCATTGAAACTGCCTACAGACAGAAGTACCTCCTGACAATAACTTTGGCATCAGGGTTCGGTTCCGCGGACGGCTGTTATGTGGATGGCTTTTTCTCTGGGGCAGGCACGACGCCCAGTCCAGGCGAATACAATGTATTAGCAAACTCCCATTCCGTCCTCTGGCACGAACTCGGCCACGCATTGGAAGCGGCCCTCCCAGATAGGATGCTTGAGTACGTCTTGCGATGGAGGGGTAATCGTGGTGCCATGGCAAACTCTGATCTCGGGTCCTATTATGTTGGGGATTTCGCGAGTACCTACGTCGGAAAGGCTTACAAGGCGAGAGCAACATTTCCCTATGATGCTGATACACCCGAGAAGCGGAGTAGGGAACGTTCCGCGACCGAGGTCATATCCACCGCCCTCGAATGGGCCTTCGGCGAGAGGACCTGGGATGGTCTCGCAAACACCCAGATTCGCCTGGCACTCGCCGCAGTGCGCTACGCGGCGAGCCAAGTCATGACCGACGAAGAAGCCGCCGCCTACCAGGAATCTCGATGACTGTCACAATCGTTCCCAAGCATGGCGTACCGTCAAAGCACCTTGTAAACGGTGCCTGAAAGCCCCATAATCCAGATGCAGACCGTCCACGCCAAAAGGCGTGGACTACAAGGAGGTGTCATGGCTGAAAAACCCTACGCGCAAGCCGTCGTGGTCCTCGACGGGCAGGTGATCGCGGAGTTCACCTGGCCCACCATCAGCTCCGAACCAACGGTCACTGGACCGCTTGGACCGGTTCTCCGCAAGATGGTGGACCAGCAGGCCGCCCTCTCCTACGCCCCCTTCGGGCACCGCACAATCGCAGGACTCACCGACCTCTTCTATCCCGTGATCCGCGACTCCAAGTTCGCGCGCCCACCAGAACTCCAATGGGTCATCCAACCATCGCCCCCTGAGGATTACGACCCCAACATGATCTACTGAGGCGCACGAGGAGCTGGCCGACTACCTCTCTACGACGGGCTCTCCCCCCTGAGACCCCGTGGATTCCGCCGTGCCGCCTCCGCGGCGGCCCTCTGCACCACCTCCGGCTTTGGATACGGCAGCGTGACAAGCGTCCTGTCGGGCAGCGCCACATCCAGCCCATCCCCAGGGTCCGCAAAATCCACCCCCACGACCCGCGCCATCCCGCCAGCGTCTCGCGGTGGAACCATCATCTGGACCTTCTTCACCTTCCCATCAGACCCAAGGTCCGCGATCAACGTGCCTGGCGGCAACGCCGTCAGCGTGCCGTGATACCCCCTCCCAGCCAGCCTCTGCGGCTCCCGCCAGTTCAACCGCCCAGGGTAGAACACGACCCGCAGCGACCCGTCCTCTGCCTCCGCATGGACCGTGTAGGTGTCCCCGTCTAACGGCAGCCGCTTCCTACCCGTGAAGTAGTCACACGCCGCCCGCTCCTCCCGCGTCAACCGTGGTATCTCCGCGCGACTCGCGTACCCGACACCAGGCGCCCCAGCACGCACCCACACCCGCTTCTGGTACGGCGCCCCACGCGACGGATGCACCGTCTGAATCACTGGCACCAACCCAGGACGCCCAGCAATCACGCCACTGTCTCGACTTTCAAGGCGCCGAGATGTCCCTTTCATCCGGAGCGCGGACACGAAGTACAATGGCCTGCTCATCAGCAGCACCTCCACTTGACACGATACCCCATCCCGAATACCCTCGTCAACGGACTCGGTGGGAGACCCCCATGACCCAAAACTCCCGTCTCGCAGAACTTGCCAGCGCCATCTACGAAGCCACGCGCCTCGAAGCCTCATGGTCACAACGCCCCATCGTCCCGCCGCCCTGGTCCGAGCGCGAACCCGACTTCCAACGGCAGTTCATTTCGATCATCGGCCAGTATCTCACGGCCCAACGCCTCCCAACCCCAGAAGAAGCCCACCAGTCGTGGGTCGAAGCGTACACCGCAATGGGATGGAAATACGGTCCAACCCGTGACCCAGTAGCCAAGACCCACCCCGACATGCTCCCGTTCGCCGAACTCCCCAAAGACGAGCGAGACAAGGACGCCATCTTCCTCGCCTTCGTCTGGCTCGCCCGCCAGGTCCTCGCCTCCGTACTCCGCTGATGTCAGAAAGTCCGCACCCTGCGCGTCCTCGCATCGGACCGGTAGGAGCGCCGGCCCGCCCCCGTTATCCCCCCGACAACCCCCAACCCAGGGCGCCACACGGCGCCCCCCGCCTATCGCGCACCGCGACCTGTCAGAAACCACGCGCCCCACACGTCCATCATGTGGAGAGGCCGGAATGGGCCGGCCCCCACAGGGAGGCGCACCGTGAAACTCGCCCACGTGGGGTTCCACCCGTTGAAGGAGAAAAGCAAAGCGGCTCTCGCCGCCATCGGGATCACCGAGGTCATTGAGGTCAAGATGCCGGACCTCCCGACCTTCCACATGAGCAGTGAACAACTGGCGGACGCCGTCGCCGCCTTCGCGGCGACCCTCCCGCCAGCGGACTGTGCCCTCATCGAGGGGGACTGCCTCATCGCGTTCCCCTTGATGCAGTGGCTCTATCTGAAAGGCATCACCATCGTCTGCCCCGTTCATACGGGGGACGAGGACGGCGGTGAAACCACGTTCGTCGCCCTTCCCTCTTGGCATGAGGTGACAACATGATGCTCGTCTTCATCGGGCCTGGACACGTCAACCCGCTCACGAAGGCGGCCCTCGCCGCCGAACTCGACATCCACGAGATCGTCGAGTTGTCCCCGTCCACAGACATCACCGACCTGTCCCTGTTCTTGGCCGCCATCCCCAAGGCCGACTACGCTCTCGTGGACTGGCCGTCGCCCCTTGAACTCACGCTGATCATCGCCCTCCAACAGAAGGGCGTGAAGGTTCTCTGGTACAAGACCATCGGCCCAGGCAATCCGTACATCCAGGGCGTCAACATCAAGAACCCGTGCAGCGGCTTCTACGTCCTGCCCGACCTCATACAACTCACGGCGGATGGCACCGCCAACGGGCACGGCGCCGCGACCGCCTGCATCGTCTCCGACGGGAAGGTCCAGACCAAGACGAAGGCGGCGCTGGCCGCCGAACTCGGGGCCGCGAAGGTCATCGTCATCCAGCCCCCGCAGATCGATCCGCATGACATCGCGGGTCCGACGGTCGCCTTCGTCCAATCCCTCCCGAAGACGGATTACGTCTTCTTCGATTGGCACTCGCCCGCCGCGTTCCTCGCGGCTACCCTGCTCCAAGCCGCCGGCGTCAAGATCGTCCATCCGAAAATCTTTGGACATGGTGACGACCCCCACGTGGGAAACGCCTACTGGGGCTTCATCACCCTTCCCAATGTCAACGGCATTCAAAAGGAGGTCCCATGAATACCTGCACCTTCACCATTCCAAAGCCCCCGACCGCCCGCATCATGCGGTCCATCAAGGACCCCTGGCTCCGCCAGGAAGTCCGCAGGTACGCCGGAGACCCCTGGACCCGCCTGATCGGCGCCGGCGTCGCCCTCCGCTACTACTCCCCGCCACGCTCCCTCCACCGGCGCATCCTCGCCGGCTACAAGCCCGCGATCCATCGCGCCGTCGAGGCATGGGTCGCCGGCCTCAGCCCCGAGGAACTCCGCACCATCCACGACCTGTTTCACGCAATGGTCTTCGCCCTCCGCCTCGACCTCGCCGACCTCGAGGCCCAGTTCACCGTCGAACCTGAATGGCAGGCCCAATGGCTCTACGCCTGCCAGACCCGCGACGACCTCGAGGCCCTCCGCGAACTCCTCGCGACAGACGGGTCCTACGACTACGACTCCGACCTCCGCGACCTTGACGCCGACGCCTGGGCCTTCGCCCTCACCGTACCCCCCTTCTCCGACGATCTCCGGCTTTCCGCCGCCTCCACCTTCGACCCAAACGCCTGGTGGACCTTCCCACTCCGAGACCATGGCACCACCCTTCCGTGATCTGTCATGGAACCACACCGTCAAACGTATCTGTTGATGGAAGGTTGAAAAGGAGCCCGTATGGACGACAACATCCGCGACCTGATCCGACGCTTCTACGAACTGAAGCAGAAACACCATCTCGCACCCGTCACCCAACCGACCACGCAACCCGCCCAACCGACCGCCCCCGAACACCTCCTCTCCGACCTGCGGCGGTCCCTCGCCCCCTCCGTCACCGAGATCATCGAGGACTACATCCACCACTGGGCGGAGGACATCCCCCTGCCCCCCGACGAACACGGCAACCCCCGCGTGATTCCTGGCCGCCGATGGAACGGCCTCCGCCACCCGCGCTACTGGTACTGCTCGTGCGACGCCGACAACCTCTTCTGGCGCTGCGGCGCGGACGAAAGCACCCTCGACTCCTGCCGCCTCGTCTCCAACGCCCGCAATCCAGACGACGGCGAGGACGACGACGGCCTCGACCCCAACGACCCCCAAGCCCTCGACCGACGCGCCGCCAAACTCCTGCGCGGCGCCGGCCCGTCCGTCCGAACCGTCCTCGCCCACGAACTCCGGCGCCTCGGATACAACGGCCTCCGCAACCCGTCGCCCCGCTGGCAGGGCTGCTCCTGTACCCTTGACGCCCTCATGCCCTGCCTCGTCGGCGGCGGCGCCCCCTACGCCGTCCACTGCGTCGCCGCCATTGACGCCCACCGTCCCTCCGACGCCTAACCCTCCATCGAACATCCCCCTTGACTCGCCCCCATACCCTCGCTATCGTCTCCACAACGGGTCGGGTGCCGGCTTGGCCAGCCGCCAACCTGATCCAGGGAGCAGAGGCTCCCTCGTGGCAGGTAGGCCCCCCACCGAGGCGCAAGCCTCGACCCCCACAGCCTGCCACCTGGGCGCCAAAGGCCCGGCCCGCCACTCTCATGTGGGGGTCTGCGGCCATGCCGCGCCTCGTGGAAAGGGCATCTCGACCTTCGCGGTCGAGACGAAGAAAGGAGAAAGCCATGATCACACCCGATTTCCGTGTCTCCGCCGACTTCGTCACCCACTGGAAGACCACCGCGCTCCGCAACGCCTGCGGCGATGCCGGCGTCTTCTCCCTCCTCTGCCTCTGGTCCTACGCCACATGCAACCGACCAGATGGTTGTCTCGCTGGTCTCTCCGATGACGACATCGAGCACATCGCCCGATGGTCAGGGCCACGCGGTCTCCTCGTCAACACGCTCATCCAACTCCGCTTCCTCGACCGAGACCCAAACAACACACTCATCATCCACGAGTGGTCCGAGCGCCAACCATTCATTCAGAAACTATACGCCGCGCGCGCAAGAGGCACTGTATGCAAATCCGAACATCGCCGCGGTATGCACCGAACGCTAAAATATACCGCCCCCCCTGGGACTCCGCCCCCCACACCCCCCACCTCTTCTACCCCCC
>Ga0123519_10000486_pt1 | contig 70144 bp, 53 predicted proteins | sample YelNatPaOPRAMG02_FD_87396 | JGI IMG/M metagenome (GOLD analysis project Ga0123519, IMG submission 87396) | Hot spring microbial communities from Yellowstone National Park - Yellowstone National Park OP-RAMG-02 (version 2) | ecosystem: Environmental > Aquatic > Thermal springs > Hot (42-90C) ...
CCACTTTTTAAAAAAGAAGGACTCTGCTGTTAAAAAACCTCACTAGTCCCCCCATTAATATAGCAATTTGTCCCAAACTCAATTTTCCGCCTAAATCATTGATACTAAAAGATAATCCCTGATTTTCGCAAAAATTTTCTAATAATTCAGACATATTTTTCTGTTCTCTCTTGTTGAACAAAAATCGCGATTATTTCATATTATCAACCTCTTAAGCTCTAAAAGTTTTGTTCGGTGCAACTGAACAGGCTTTTCTCTCTCATTAAAAGACACTCGTGTCCTTTGAATTTTTTACTCACCAGCCTTGGAATTTTTGAAAATCAAAACTGGCAATTTTTGTCACATCCCTTTAATGTGCGAGCGTGATAAAATATAAATACAAATATACAAATTTATTTTTCCTGTATCTTTTATGGATAAAAAGGTAAATTTTGTCAAGATATTTTTGTAATCTGAGACCCGATAGTTCAAGTGTCCTTTTGCCAGGGACCGCGAATCGCTCCGCAATGTTTTTTCTCGCTCAGCTCCCTGGCGCTTTCAGCTTCCGCTCCAGTGCCCAAGCTGTCCCTCGCAAAAGGACTCTTAAAAAATAATCTTCTTGGCTTCCTCCATTAGCTCCGGCTTGTGCATCTTGATGTAGCTCTCCAGGTCTTCCTGACTTAAGTTTGACTCACTGAGGGTAGATTCCAGGAGTTCATCCAGCTTTTCATCTGGCTCGCCTTTTAGCTCGCTGGATAGCTTGAGTAGCGCAGGAATGTAGCATGGGTCAATCCGGAATTTGTTCTGGAGAATTCTGTCTATTTTATCTGCCATTATCCTGCCCCTTTCAATTTTTAATAATTTTATTTAAAAATAGCATAATTTTACTAAATTGTCAAGCAAAAAATCAAGATTTAGCAATTTTTTTTAAATAAGCGCAAGATATGGTATTAGACAAGAGATTCTGGGGAATTATCCTGTTTTCTGAGTTCAGCAGATAGTGACACTGGGATGAGATGAATGCGGTTCGCAGGTTTGGCGGGAAGTGATAGAATGTTAAAGGATGAAGCTGGATTTGAAACTCGGGATAGAGCTGGGGATGGACCGGGATTTTGAGATTTCCCGCAAGGATGCGTTTTGGCTAGAGGGTTTTGCGCTTAGGCAAGGGTCTATTTTGAGTCTTCAGGATAAAAGGGGAAAATGGTTTCGGGTGAGGGTGACGAGCATGAGCGAGACTGATTTGAGATTCAGGGTTTTTGAGGAGATGAGGGATTCGGTTGAGTCTGAGCTGGAGCTGATTTTATTGCAGGCGATTCCAAGCAGGGAGCGGATGGAGTTGATTATAGAAAAGACAGTTGAGCTTGGCGTGGATTTGATTCAGCCGGTTTTTAGTTTGCGGTCTTATGGTTTTGAGGATTTTCCTCAGAAGAAATGGCATCGGTGGCAGGAGAGAGCCAGGAAGGCTTCGGAACAGAGCAGAAGGGGAATTGTGCCAAAGGTATTGGAGCCAGTCCCTTTATTAGAAGCGACTGATTTTGTGCGGAAGATGGAATTGAAGCTGGTTTTTGATGAGGCTGAGGTTTCAAACACTCTTAAGGGATTTCTGGGGTTTCAGTCACGGGTTCGGAGTTGCGTTTTAGCTGTTGGTCCTGAGGGAGGCTGGGAAAGGTCTGAGATAGATATGCTTAAGGAACTGGGTTTTGTTCCAGTGTTTTTTGGCAGAAGGATAATGCGGGTTGAGACTGCGGCGATAGTTGGTGTTGGGATAATTGAGTATGTTTTAGGTATGCGGGAATAATGTCTGTGTCAGGAAAGAGAATGATTTATATAATTGCAGTTGTGATTTTGAGTTTGGCTCTGGATTTATTGATTTATCTTTATCCTGGCTGGTTCAATCATAATTCCGAGTATAAGTGGCTGGTTTTATGGCATGGTCGGAGATGGGCTGGCTTATGGGTGTTCTTTGTATGGAGTGCGATAGTTAGTTTAAGCTATTTTCTCTGGCGCGGTTTTTCAAAGCGATTAAGTCAGCGGGTTCTGACTTTGTTTTCCGCGTTAATAATTTTTCTGCTCGGGGTTTTAAGTCCGGTGATTTTTACGCAGATTGAGCGGTATGCCAGCTATGAGTTATTGATTCGGGTGATGGTTTCTGACCATACCGGGTATTTCACGGATGCTCTCCGGTTTAAGAACCAGCAGGAGCTTAATCAGGCATATCTTGAGAACCTTGGTTCTCTTCAGACACATAGCCGGACACATCCTCCGGGCACGGTTCTGATTTTTATGGGCTTGAACCGTATATCGGCTGGCTCCAGAATGGTTCAGGGTTTTTATCAGGGTCTTGTTAAGTGGTCTGTTCGTGAAGAGTTGCGGGAGCATTTTCAGGTTGGAGTTTCGGAGCAGGCAGGAGCGATGCTGGCTCTGATTTTGATGTTGATTTGCGCCGCGATTAGCTCGGTACTGGGATACTTTCTTGTGCGGAGGTTTTATTCATCTGAGAGTGCGTTTATTTCCAGCCTGGCTTTAGTCTCTATCCCTGCTTTTTCTCATAAGTCTCCGGTTATGGATCAGGTTTTTGCTATGATTATTCTGGCCGCGACATTGATTGCACTGCGAGGCTCTTCTAGGAGGAGCGCTGGAGCGTTTTTAGCCTGGTTTTGTTCTGGTCTGATAATCGGGTTTGGTCTTTGGCTCAGCCCTGGGGTATTCTCGGCATTGATTCTGATTCCGCTTTTGATGCTGGCTGAATCCGGGACCAGGGACAAGGTTTTAAGAATAAAGGGGATTCTGAAAAAGTTTGTTATTGCTGAGTTAATAATTCTTGCAGGGGTATTACTGGCTTTATATCTGGGTTCTATGCTGATTGGAGCAAACTGGCTGGATATTTTCAGAGCGAATCGCGTCGGATGGCATTTCAATAACAGCGTTTCTGGAAGATTTGATGTCTGGAGATGGATTTTGTTTAATCCGTATGAGTTCTTTTTCTTTGCGTCCTTGCCGGTCTTGATGGGGCTTATGCTGAAACTCGGTCTGGAATTAGGAAAATTCAGGTCCGGGGGGAATATAGATTATTTCCTTGTTTTTTCAGGAATTTTTCTGCTAATTCTGGACTTTTCCGGACAGGTTTGCTATGAATCTCCAAGGCTTTGCTGGTTCTGCTTTCCGATTGTTTCAGCGCTGGCAATTGAAGGGCTTTTATCAAGTATGAAAAAATTGCATATTTTTATGATAGTTGTGTTTTTAAGCCTTCTTACGCTCCACACTACCATTGTTCGCTTAATATATTGATTTTAATAGAAAATTTTCTAATAACTATAAATTTCTGGCATTCAGTCATTTTATTTCAAAGAATTGCATTGCAATTTTTAACCAAAAGATAGTTTTAGCGTCAAAATATACAGGAAAGATTATGCTTGCAATAAATTTGAATTTATGTTCAAGGTTTGAATTGGCATTCAGTTTTTTCTGGATAAATTATTATATAAATCAATAGTTTATATGTTTTTTGGGCTACAGAGATGCGTTGGTTTCAGGATTGGCGGTAAAATGCTGGTGTGGAAAACTTGTTGGAAATAAATCTGGCACGCTGAATGCATAGGATATTAGGTAGGAGGTTTGAGATGGCAGATTTGAAGAAAACACAAGGCTTCACCCTGATAGAGGTAATGATAGCTTTAGCTGTTTTGATGATTGGGCTTGTAGGGATTATCGGGGTTCAGATAGCTGGGATACATCAGTTGGCGCAAGCGAAGCAGAGGACTACAGCGAGCCTTTTAGGTGTGCAGGTTATGGAGCATCTTAAAAATGTTCCGATAAATCCAAACAATCCTGATGAAATTTTCAGTGATTATTTAGGAAACCAGCTTGTTGATGCGGATGGGAAAGCGCTTTTGTCAGATGCAGTTGTTGGTGATGGTCTTCTTACCTGGCATCGTCTTCCGCCAATGTCTTCTGACGGAAGGTTTATGCCAGCAGGTGGTCCGTGGAGTTCCGAGTATTTTTATCTAGTGATTTATGGTGTTGAATGGGGTGGTGCAAGCGGGAGCCAGTCTCTCTCTGCCCCGGACAATAAGCCCTTGACATTGGCAAAATATCCGGACACGATTCCTGCGGCAAATCAGATTTATATAGAAGTATGGGCTGGCTGGGTTGACCCTGGGCAGAGACCGCAACTTTATAATGGTAATCCCCTTAACCAGATTATAGATTATTACAATGCGCCAATAGTAGATGCTGGTTCGCCCGGTGCTCCGCAGGTTGATTTTAAGCGTAAGGTGGTCTTAAAGACCATCCGGGGATTTTAAGAAAGCGAGAGGGGACTATGGAAATTAGAGTAGAGAAAATAAGAAACAAAGGCTTCACTCTGATAGAACTGCTGGTGGTTTTAGCCATAGGCAGTATAGTTCTTCTTGGCGCGTTGAGTTTTTTTGAGAGACAGCAGGCTGTTTTTAACCAGCAGTCAGAGCAGGCTGAAAAGCAGGCTAATTTAAGGATTGCGATGTATAATCTTGCGCGGGATATTGCCCTGGCAGGATATACAGGAACCCCATTTGGTGTGGAGCAAGCTATTGAACAAGCTCAAACTCTTGGAGTATCTATTCCGATCAGGGCTATAATTCCAATAGATGTTCAAAGTGATCCTGAGCTAAGTGGTTATGTGCTTTATAATCAACAGAATATACCTCTGGATGCGATAGAAATCTGGGCGAATTTTTCTCCAGATGGTGAGCGTCGGCATTTATCCGCAAATGTCAATTCTGGGATGAGTGTTGTTTATGCTAATACCGTAGATATATTTGTTAACACGGTCTGGGATGAGGATAGCGGGACAAACATAAATGCTTTTCCAACCGGAATCGTTGTTGGTTCCCTTCAAGAGCGTGCGGATTATCTTCCGCTGACATCAGTTGATGCTAGCACAGGAGCTCTTTCCTCTAGCGAATCTTTATTACATAGTTATATAGCCAATCTTGATGAGGTTGCGCCAGTATTGAGGCGGAGGTATTTTGTTCAGGAGATTTGCGAGGGAGCGAGATGTGAGCGGTGGCTTATCCGGAGGGATTATTATGTTGGAAAGACCGTGGACCAGAGATTGGCACAAGGTGTTGATGATTTTCAAATTTTTTATGATATGACCCAGCCTGGCACCGGCGTGTTTGGAGTAGAGATAGACCCGGATGATATAGGAGGAGAATCTGCTGTTGACCCTTGCTGGATAACCGCGGTAACGGTCAGGCTTCAGGCAAGGGTTGTAACACGGGATATGCCTAAGCCTCTGGTGACCAGTCTGACCCGGAAGATAAAAGTAGAAAATATAGGGATTTATCCTTCTCTGAATAATTGTCCACTGCCCTAAGGCTAGAAAGGAGGAAAGCAATGAGTGTATTAAAAGATAGGTTAAAGGCAAAAAAGGAAGAGGGAGCCGCGCTGGTGATAGCGATTATCTTGCTTTCTGCGGTGGAGATTCTCGGGTTCGCCTTGATCACGATGAGCCAGATAGATTATAGCGTAGCTGGGAATGTGGCTCGTTCAGAGGAAACGCTTTACGCCGCGGAGCAAGGCATACAAATAGGGATTGATTTCATTGCTAATAATCCTGGGTCAGTTCCAGCAGATTCCCCTTACGCAATTGATAGTTTAAGTTTCCGCGGGGAAGAATCTTATTCTCAGAGTAATGAGCCTTATCCCAGGTGGAATGCAAATTTGAGGAAAATGGGAAAAGCTCCTCCTCTTCCTGGTCAGCCTCTCAGCCTGGATTCTTTCCGTTATTTCATTGAGAGCACAGGAGTTGGGGTTAATGGTGTTTTGCGAAGAATCAGGGCGGAATTATCAATAGTTCCTAAAATTGAGAAAGCAGGTCTTGAAGGGAAGGCAGAATTAGCAACGGTGGTAGAAGGAGAGGCAATTAACAAATTAGCCGCCACAGCTCATCCGTAATGTTAACAGAGGGCTAGATTCCTTCTGGAAAGGAGGCAGTAAGATGAAAAAAAGGATAAATAAAAAATGGTTAGCAGGCTTAATAGTGATGACCTCTATACTCTGGTCAGGCATAGTTTCAGGCGTTGAATTGCCTTTTTACGCTCAGGTGACCGCCAAGCCTAATGTGCTATTGTTGCTGGACAACTCTGGAAGTATGGACTGGGAGATAGATGGCACTAGTCCAGAGCCAGGGGAATCTAGCAGGTGGCAGATTGCGCAGAGAGTTTTAACTGGCACTGGTATAATCCCGGTGACTTATAATGGCGAGCAGGTTTATCTGGGCAAGCTAGGAGGAGAATTAAGTGTTTATAATGATCTTGATGCAAAAGGGGTTTTTCAAAAGATTCTTTTGCTTCACAAGGACTTTTCCAATAATTATGAACTGGTCACTGTCCAGTATTACCAGGAAAATTTTGGATTGGAGGAGTTTTATTTCACTTTCAAGAATATGTATGACCATCCACTACAGACAGGTAATGCTACTACTGAAAACGCAACCTATAACTTTGACAAGTTCCTTCGCGACTATAATGCAGAAAGCGCGGAATTGATAGTCCCGGGTAATACAGTAGCAAGCAGTAAAGATATCACCAATGACGGGGTTCCCATTAAGCGGGTCATTTATAAAGCTAAAATTGCAGGCTCAGAGTTTGATGACCTTATGGTCGCTAATTATGGCCAATATGACAATTTAATCATCACAAGATTGGCAAGAGACACTACTTGTTATAAAACCAGCTCCGGGGGCTCCAACCGGACCTGTTACAAGCCTGCGCCTCTATCATCTTTCCCGCCGTGCCCGTCTGATTCTTATAGGACCACAACTTATTTTGTGGTCTGGAATGCTAATGATTTCAATAATAACACAGCTCTGATGAATAGCGCTAAAATGACACTCTATCAGTTCATACAATATGTACAAGCCTGTAGCGGATTAAGCAATGCAAACACTTATAATAGTTATAGAAAAGTAAGTTCTCAGCAAATAGTGTGTGGAGATGGCACTAATGAAAAATGTCCACCGCCAAATCCGATTCCCTGTTATGGTTATCCAAATGCTACCTGCTCTGATTCAACCTGCTGTCCCACCTATTGGCCCAGGACAACAGGCTATAGAGATATTTACGAGCTTGTGCCAGATGGCACAAGTGGAGCAACCAAGGTTATTTCCACTCCCTGGACCAAGGCTGGAATTGAGAGCTATATAATAAGCCAGCTGGATAAAGCACAGGAGGTTGACGCCTGGGGACCTGGTCAGGAGCCGGACGGAATAGTAGGAAACGAGTTTATCAAAACTACTGGCAATTATCCTACCATAGATGTTCCGATAAGGGAGCAGTTGGGCTATACCCCTGCCTCAGTGACTTTTACTATTGATGACCCTAGCTTTAATCATTTCTTTGAAGATAATGAGGGAAATTTCTCTCCACTTCCATATACTGCCTTATCGGTTAATAGGCCAGGAATTATGGACCTTTATGATGTCCGATATGGATTGATGACTTTTGATTCAGGTGGAAATAATGATTTCCCTGGTTATGGAGGGAATTTGATTTATAACCTTTCTGAAGGAAGCACTTATAATACTTACATTCAGGAGATAATCGCTTGTAGGGATGAGAACCAGGATGGACTTATTGCTGATGGGAATCATAGTTGTATTGATACAAATGCCTGGACACCAATTGCCGGAATGTTGAGAGACGCGTTCAGTTATCTTTATGGGAGATATTTCCTGAGTTGTAATGCCACTGGAGACCAGCCTTATTGTTGCGGACACCCAAGTTTCACCAGTTTAACAAACAGAGGTTGTGATTATAATATCACCACGCCGAGCCAGCCGAGACCAGCGCCATTAACCCCATCTCTTAGCGGTTATAGTATCAATCCGAGCCCATTTAATCAGTGGGACCCCGGGCAATGGAATATGCAGGATTTTAACGGACATGTCTTGCTGAATGACCCATATTATTATTATGGTTGCCGGAGCAATAATATCATCCTGATTACTGATGGTGGTCAGAGCCAGGGAGAGCCTTATACTGGCACCTATGCGGTTGACACCACCAATGAGTTTAATCAGGTGAGCACTGTTCAAACTAAATATGTTAGATGGTTCACCAATCCCAGCCAGGTTCCTGGTATTGGCACGCCTCCAAGCGGGTCATGGACGCCTACCAAGCTTTATTTTATTGGATTTGCTCTCCAGGGCAGTCAGTCTAGTTACGATGTTTATGCTGAGGAAATGTTAAATGCAATGGCTCTTGCGTCAGACCTTCCAGATGACCCTGAGGATGTTACCACGCCGTTCTGGGCAAATAGTGAGCAAGAACTGGTTCAGCAATTAGATATTATAATGAAGACGATTATGAAGGGAACTTATTCCAGGACAGCGCCTGTTATCAGCACCAATCTTAACTCTGGAGCCGCAGGATACTTTGACATTAAACCAATGGAAGAATTACTCTGGATGGGACATCTGGTTTATACAGACCTTGCTTCTTTTATGGGGATGGAGGAAGGAACAACTGCTTCTATTGAGGCTACGGTTGACGCGGCAGAGTTGCTAAATGACCGTGCGGACAACACGCGGGAAATTTTTACCTCTGTATATAATCAAATCACAAATAAATGGGAGCGAGTGGAATTTACTTCTGACAATGCTGGAACCCTTATGAGCTTTCTACTTCCTGGTTATCCTACATATAACGACTATCTGGATCAGAATGGAGATAGTGTGCTTAATATCACAGATGCCCGTATGTTAATTGATTTTGTTCGGGTAAAAGATGGCTCAACATATAAAGGAGGAGACCCAAGGAATTGGAAACTTGGAGCAATTTACCACTCTACTCCGGTTTCTGCTGGCGCACCTCCATCCGAGGCACTTAAAAATCTGGCATCATATCAAGCGTTTGCGGCTGAATATGCAGATGCTCCGGAATTGATTTATGTAGGCGCTCTGGATGGAATGCTACATACATTTTTCTTTAACAAGCTGTCCTGGGGGTCCACTTTGTCAGAAGCCTGGGCGTATGTTCCGAATTCGGTTTTGCAGAACCTGTGGCATTTAAGGCTGGGAGAACAGGAAATCTATGTTGATGGAGACCCGAGTATTGCTGTAATGAGAGCTAGTGTAGATTCTCCTCCAAATAAGGAATGGTGCGATCAGACAGACAAATGGTGCTGGCAGACAATTCTTTTCCAGGGGCTACGAGATGGTGGTCCTGCTTATTTCTCGCTCAATGTCACGGATATGAACACGGTTGAGGGACAATCCGGGAAAGATGTTAAGGTCCGCTGGGAATTTACAGACCCGGATGAAGGAAATACAGTAGATTCTATTCTGGGAAATAGCTGGAGTCTGCCATTAGTGGATGAATTGCTCTACAAACCACAGGATTCAAGCACTCTGGATACCAGAGTAGTGGTGATGTTTGGAGGAGGAAAAAGTAGGACTTTGAAGCCTTATGAGGGTAGCTGGTTCTATATCCTGAATGCAGATAATGGGTCTCCTATTAGAACCCTTCTAGTGCCATCAACCAATCAGTCTTGTGATATTGAACCAGGGGAACTACTAACTGAGGGTAACTTCAGAGATAAGTGCAACCTGGCGGTTGAAAACCATAATCAAATTGTAACTGATGTGCTTATGCTGGATATGGACTTTGATGGCTTTTCAGATGTAGGATATTTCGGTGACATGGAGGGAAGAGTCTGGAAAATAAATGTCCACGACCCGAACCCGGATAACTGGGGAATCTGCCTGTTCTTTGATACTGGAGATACTGGATATGACGATCTAAGCAATCCAGAGGCTGAATGTGATGGAGACCTTAGAGAATATGGTGACCTATCTCAGCCAGCCTGTGTCAATTCCTCAAAACGCCGTCCATTCTACTATCGTGCGGACGCAACCCGCGCTCCTGAAGGAAAAGGTTGGCTAATTTATGTGGGAACAGGACATGTGGATTATGAACCTATTGTGCAGGACCCAAGCATCAGAAATTATGTGTTTGCGCTTCTGGACGAAGACAATATTGATGAATGCAGTTATGCCACAATCTGGAAAGGCGCGCCCGGAGATGAATCTGGTTGGCCCATTCAGCTGGGACAAAATGAAAAGCTAACCTCCGGACCTAAGGTGACTTTATCTCAAGGCAAGTATCAGGGAGAAGTCACTTTCCAGAGTTATTCTCCATTTGAAACAACCAATCCTTGTGTCCCTGGCACAACTTATAAATGGAGAGTAGATTTTGACACTGGCGCAGGAGCCGTCTTTTCAAACGGTGAATGGGTTAGAAAGTCAGCTACAGAAGGGTTCCCTGGAACATCCCTGGTTCTTGGAAATATTGAAATATCTTATACACCTCCTTCAGAACAACAACAGCAATCAGGGCAAAAAGGAGAGATGAGCGGTCTCAAACAACCAATACAGGCATTGCAGGGAATTTATTACTGGTGGCTTAGATAAATAGTGGAGATTACTCCCGGGGCGGGTTATAGACCCGCCCCGATTTTTTTCTAAGACATCTCTCTGGGGCGCAGGCACTCTTGCCTGTAGACAGCTTAACTCGCGATAGTCAGTATCCGATTCTTATCTCAAAGCCTTTAAGCTGGTCCTTTACTCGTATCTCAAGAGAAGAGTTCTCTGCATCATACAGATAACTCAGATTTTCAGAGCCTTTGCCTGAAGAAATCTCCACGGACTTTGGCTTTTTTGAACCAAATACCCTTAAAAATAGTTCACGCTCTGGAGGCTGAAATCCTCCTTTGCCATCATCCTTCGTAATCCTGTATCCGTTTTCCACAGGAAGTTGACAATAACGCGTGAGCAGATATTTGCCATTCAGATAGTCAAACCCATCACCAGAATCCTCATATACATCAAAGCAATTTTTCTGCTCTCCCACATAAAATTCCAGAGTCAAAGGTGACCATGGCTTCTCCCAGGTGTAATTCATCACAGGCGCTAATGGCACTATCCCTCCTGCCCGAACAAATAAAGGCAATGACCATAAATCAACCATCTCGGTAATTTCCTTTCCGCCTTTGATTTGGGAGCCATTTTCAAACCGGTACCATGTTCCAGTTGGAAGATAAATTTTTTGTTCCCTGGCGGACTCTCTCATTACAGGAGCTACCAAAAGCCATTCTCCCCACATAAACTGGCTCGCCAGTCCTTGAACTCTCTCGTCATCCGGGAACTCTAACAACATCGCGCGCATAATCGGAAGACCGGTCTCGCTCGCATCCTTGAAATACTTGTATGTGTAAGGCAGAAGCCGATACCTGAGCTCTATTGCTGATTTGCTAACCTCCATAACCTCTTTGCCATAAGAAAACGGGTCTTGGGGAGGCATATAAACCGCTGTATGGGTCCTGCAGAACGGATAGAACACCCCCTGCTGAATCCAGCGCGCATAAAGCTCAGGACTGGGCGCGTCTATAAATCCTCCGATGTCCACGCCCACATCCACAACACCGCTGATGCTCAAATTCAAAAGCATTGCGGGACTCATTCTTAGCTGAGGCCAGGTAGCGTAATTGTCGCCAGTCCAGACCGAGGAGTATTTCTGAATCCCGGAATAGCCAGCACGGCTGATCACAAATGGTCTTTTATCCGGATGAATCCGCTTCAAGCCTTTATAAGTTGCCTCAGCTTCTAGCAATGCATAAACATTATGAATCTTCGCGTGAGGAACTGGATTATCCTTTGTGCCGTGCTCCATATCAAGCCAGGGCACGGTTCCAGAAGGAACCATTAAACTTCCGAGCCTTACATCCTTCATCCAGCCAGCAGGCTCGTTCATATCGTTCCATATACCATCCACGCCAAGGTCAAGCAAAAATTTGTGAAGTCCTCCCCACCATTCCCGAACCTCTGGCTTTAAAAAATCCGGAAAATACACATCCCCGGGCCAGACCCTCGCCTGAAAATAACCGCCATTTTTGTTCCGAACAAAATAATCATTCTTCAAACCCTCTTCATAAACATTATATCCCTTCTCTATCTTTACCCCGGGATCAACTATGGTGATGACCTTGAAGCCATCCTTTTCAAGGTCTGATAATAAGCCCTTTGGGTCTGGAAAGCGCTTGTTGTTGAAAGTGAAAACCTTGTAGTGGTCCATATAATGTATGTCAAGAAAAATCACATCGCACGGAACCTGATTCCTGCGATATTTGCCAGCAATATCTCGCACCTGTCTCTCGTTCGCATAGCTGTATCTGCATTGCATCTTGCCCAATGCCCAGAGAGGCGGCAGAGGAAATTTTCCAACCAGACTCGCATAACCCTGAATTACATCCTTGGGCTTGGGTCCGTAAATAAAATAATAATTAAGCTCCCCACCATCAGCGCTATAAACAAATTTCCCATGCTCTGTTTTCCCTACATCAAACACGCTCCGATAAGAATTGTCCATAAAAATACCATAAGAAATACCTTTTCTTAGCGCGAGATAAAACGGATGGCTCTGATAGATCGGGTCTGTGTTTAATCCATAAGGCATATCTGAATTCCACATCACCATCCGCTCACCCAGCTTATCAAAAGGTCCTGTCTTTTCACCAAACCCGTAATAATGCTCTCCTTCTGGAATCTCCTTAATAAGGATCGGCTTCTTACCTTCGCCTTCAAAATACACTCCGCCTTTTTCGGTCTCGTCCAGGAGCAAATTATCCTTATTGTCATAAATCCTAATACAGCCCTTATCCTTCATCAGCTTGAGAGTGAGCATAGAGGTGCTTAAAATTAGCATATTACCATCATCCCTGACAGCAATCTGACCAGGCTTGGGCGCATCCGCACTTAGAGCAAAACTCTGGTCTGGCTCAAAACTATCTCTTCCAGTTGCCCGAACCCGAATAATACCATCTGTAAGCCTGCTGAGCTTCATCAAACCATGCGAAAATTTTAGAACCACCCCATCTGCTTCCAGAGAAAACTTCTCCAGATTCCCCAAATCCTGCGCAGAATTCAAATCCTCTGCCAGACCAGCGCGTGCCAGCAAAATTATGCCTAACAATAATCCTGTGCGAGCGAGCTTGCTCGCAATTCCTTTTCTCCAGAATCCTTTCATTCCCTTTTCTCCTTTTTTTGTTTTAATTTTACAATTTACACTTTTAACTTTTTAGCCCTCTCAATTCGCCACCTCACCTGTCGCAACATACCTCTTACCATCTTAACCTCTCTCGGCGTGAGCATCGCCCTATTAAATAAGCTACGAAAACTCAGCATCATCCTGCGCGGGTCTCCTTCCTCTATAAAACCAATCTCAGTAAGAACATCCTCCAGATGAGCATACATCCGCTCAAGTTCTAAAGTATCCGCTAACTTCTTCCTGCTTTCAACCGGACTGCCAATAGCAAACGCAATTTCATATAAAATTATCGCAACCGCATGGCTTAAATTCAAGCTTTCAAACTCTGTTCCCGGATGAATCCCAACGATCCACTGGCAATGCTTGACCTCCTGATTGGAAAGCCCAAGGTCTTCTGAGCCAAAAACCAGTGCGACTTTATTTGCCGGAAGAGCCTGCTTGAGCAATTCAACCATTTCCTTTGGACCGATTATGTTTTTCTTGCGAGCAGACATACGACGGCTGGTCCCAATTACAAGACCGCATCCTTTGATCGCTTCTTCAAAGCGCTGATGAGTCCTGGAGGATGCAAGGATGTCCCAGGCGCGAACCACTGCCCGCGCATACGCATCCTCATCCAGCTCACAGCGCGGATTCACCAGACGCAAATCCGAAAACCCGAAGTTCTTCATCGCTCTCGCAACCATACCAACATTCTGGCTATACTTAGGGTTCACCAAAACTACGCGAATTTTATCCATTAGGCTCAGGGCTTTACATTTTTAGTTATTAGTTCTATATCTTTTGCAAACGCTTCTCCTGCGGAAACTTTTCCTGGAACCGACTTATGCCTAAGGACACCGCGGAGAAGCTGACTTTCAGGCTTGCCGAGACTTCTGACACGCTGAATCTACAGTGTTCAACTAAGTTGTGGCAGGCAACTTGCTGGGCAAGGAAATCTTCATGCTGTTTCCGCGGTTTCTCCTCGTGCACTCTAAAAAAACTTGCCACCCTCTTGACCTCCATACCAAGACCAGAGTTCCTTCGCTTCGCAGACCAATACTCGCATATATTTTTAATTCCTCCCCGCGGGCTATATCAAAATTTTTGACCAATGTCAAATTTTATGTAATTCCCTAAATCCGCAATTGATTTTTCAGGTAGATAACAAAAACTCGTTTCCCGTTTAAAAGCCGATCGCGGATTTTAGGAAAAAACACCTTTTTGACATTCCTGCCTAATGTTGATAATCTATAAGAGCAGGGCAGGAAAGGTATGTTCAAACCAGAGCAGAACAAGACATGGATTGAGACCGCGCCAGACCAGGTGGCTTATATCTCAACCTCTGTCAACCGTCCAATTGTGGTTGTCCCCGGACGAGCCCCGGAGGCGGCACAGGCGTATGTCTGCATCCTGCGAACCTCTAAGGGTTATGAATTTTACATATACCTTCACCTGATCGCAAGCAATCTCGGATTGCTCTACAAATGGGACAGCGGACCAATGTCCAAGGATATGGTTCCGCAGGTCCAGCAAGCCGCGGCGGAATTCACGGAAAGTATGGGATTTATGATGACTGACCTGCGCTGGCGAGAGCTTAGTCCACAGCAAAAAAACGAGACATTCAATTCCCTGCCGCTTTTCTTTCAGGACATCTCAAGATTCAAGGAGCAAGCTGAGGAGGAGGTCCTGGAGATAGAGCCAGTAAAGGAAGAGATAGTTGTGGAGGCTATTGAAGAGCCGGTGCAGACGGTCACTGAGGGGGATTTTGTTATTCACGAGGAAGGCTATGCTGAGAGCAAACCGGAGCGCGAGACGGTTTTTGATGAGATACCGGATATTGCTGTCCCGGAGGATGCTCAGGCTGGTGCGAAAACGCAGGGTCAGGCCGCAAGCGAGGAAGACATTTTGCTTGAGAGCCTTGAGGTAAAAGAAGAGCCGGTCTTAGAAAATGGAAAAATATCGGAGGCTAAGGCGCCAGAGGCCCAGGTGGTAATAGAAATGGAGGAGACTGAGACCCCTTCGGAGATGAAAATATCTGAGAAGACCCCTCCAGCGCCTCCTTTGTCTCAGCCTCAAGAGGAGTTATCCTGGGAAAAGGGGCTGGTTGAGGAAAAGCCAGAGGTAATTGAGGAAACAGGACCCGGTGCTTCCCAGACGCCTGCTCCTGCGCCGGTTGCGGAGGTGGAAGAAATTTCTATAGAAACTATTGCAGGAGCAGAGCCAGAGCAGTCGCAAGCGCGGGTCTCTGCGCCTTTGCCTGAAGCAGAAATTCAGGCAGAGGAGAGCCGGATTATTGCTGAGCCGAGCCAAAGGGGAGAGGAACATGCTCAGGCAAGCCCAGAGCTGGCGCGGGAATTTAGTCAAGTGGAAAAATCCGGAACCGAGAGCTCTGTTGCGGCTGAGTCCCATCCCCAGACAGAGCTTGAACTGATGGATGAGGACTTTAAGTTGATAGTCAGATTACTGGCGATGTTTTAAAAGGGGGAACTATGCGCAAGACTCTGGTTATAATGTTGATTCTAGCTTTGGTTTCCTGTGCGGGAACCACAGAAAAGAACCCGTGCAAAAATCCGGAATATGCTAAGGTCATGAAAGAAAAAGCCAGGGCAGACATTAGCCGGAATGACTTTTACGCCGCGCTTGAGGATACGCTCTCGGCTAAGAAGTGTAATCCCAAAGACCCGGAAGTTTATTATCTACTCGGACAGATTTATTGGAAATGGCAGGAGAGGGATAAGGCAAAAGAGAATTTTACGCAGGCGATAAAATATAATCCTGATTACCCAGAAGCATATCTGGCTCTCGGAGATATGTTTCTACAGGAAAATAATTTAGATTCCGCTCTTCTAAATTATCAAAAGGCGGCAAATGACGACCGGTTTCCCGAGGCGTTTTTAGCGTGGAATAATATAGGCTGGATATATCTTCAGCAGGACAGACTAGCAGATGCTGAGCAGGCGCTTATGCGTTCTATTTCGCGTGCGCCAAATTTCTGTGTCGCGTATTGCAATCTAGGCGAGATTAGAAGCAAGCAGAAGAGATATGAAGAGGCAATAAAGGAATTGAAGAAAGCTATTCAGCTTTGCCCCAATCTGGCGCGCGCACATCGCCTGCTTGGTCTGGAATACAACCGTATGGGCAAAACCAGAGAGGCTTGCGCGGAATTTGAACTGGCGAGAAAGAACGCAGACCCGGAGAGCGATGAAGAAAAATCAGCTACCCAGTATCTGAAGCTTTTAAACTGTCCTACTGCAAATAAATAATTGCCAAGATGGAAAACTCATTCGGAGATTATCTTCGTCAGCAGAGAGAATCCCGCGAGATTTCTCTGGAACAGCTTAGCGCCAAGACCAAGATCAAAAAAAATCTCCTCTCTGCCCTGGAAAATGACCAGTACGAGCAATTGCCAGGATTGGTTTTCATCCGGGGATTTATACGCGCCTATGCGCAGGAAGTGGGCTTGAACCCTGAAGAGGCTCTGCAGAGGTTTGAGGAATACTTAAAGGAAACCAAACCTGTGCTCTCGGGTCCCAAATCCGCTCCCATTCCACAAAAACACAAAATCATCCCTTATGTTCTGGTCTCGGTCTTTGCCCTTGCCCTAGTCGGCTTAGCCATCAGCCTGCTCTGGAGTTTTAAGCAAAACGAGACCAGCTTGACACTTCCTTCAACACCCAGCACAGCTAAAACTTTGTCCCCGATACCTTCAAACACAACCACTCTAAATCAAGCTCCTTCAGCGCCTAGCATCACTCCCCCTTTTCATTTGAGCATCAAAGCAACAGAGCTTTGCTGGCTTCTGGCGACTATTGACGGAAAGGAAAGCAAAGAGGCGATGCTTTATGCCGGAGATAGCTTTGAAATAGTTGCGAAGGAAAAGCTGAGCCTTTTGATCGGAAACGCAGGCGGAGTGGATGTCACTCTCAACGGGCTCAAGCTCAAGCCCATTGGAGCGCACTGGAAGCCGATGAGGCTTTTAATCCCAGAAGAGCTTGATAAATATCTTCCGGAAAAAATAGAAAAAACGCAGACCGAACCTCAGAAGCCTTTGCCTGAAAAACATGAGCCTAAAAAGCCAGAGCCGGAAAAGACCAAATCCGAAACAGAAACCAGCCCGACTGAGGCTGATGACAAAAAGCCTCAATGAAAAAATTTTTAACCCTGTTCTGGCTTTTGTTCTTTTGCGGAAATTGCGCCTCGGGGAAAATCTATCTAACTGCGAACTGGCGTTATAACCGCGGAGATTTAAAAAATTTTGAACAGATAAAATTTGATGACTCTGGCTGGGAAAAAGTGTCCCTCCCGCATACGCTCAGGATTGAACCAGCGCGTTTTAAGCCAGGTCAGAAATACTATCGCGGGGTGGGACTTTACAGGCTCCGCTTTTCCGCATTTTCTGGAGACGGGGCAAAATATCAGCCCGGCGACCGCGTGCTTCTTCATTTTGAAGGAGTATTAACCCGCGCAGATGTGTGGCTGAATGGGAAATATATCGGCTGGCATTTGGGCGGATACACGCCTTTTACTTTTGACATCACAGATGCGTTTTTGCCGGGAGAAGAAAATCTGCTTGCTGTCAAAGTGGACAATTCCAAAATGAATGTCCCTCCAGAAGGAATGCTCGTGGACTACACGCTTTTCGGAGGCATTTATCGCGAGGTATGGCTTGAACTCAAGCCCCCGGTTTATCTGCAAAATCCTTTTGCTTACACTCCTGAACTTGATGAGCAGAAAGCGCTTCTGAAAATCTCCTCAGAGACCATAAACACTCTGTCTGAGCCTCTGTCCTGCAAGTTTTCCGCAAGCCTGGACGATAAAATCAAAGGGAAAAAAGGAATAGAAAGCATCACTGTTGCGCAACTGGAAAAAATGGTCATAGTGCCTGCTGGAAATAGCAAAGTTAATCTGGAAATGGAAGTGATAAATCCCAAGCTCTGGTCTCCTGAGTATCCATATCTTTATGACTTGAGTGTTAGATTAGATTGCGACATTCCTGAGGAAAAAAACGAGACATGCTCGGACGCAAAGACCAGAGCCATCCGCGATTCCATCTCTTTTAATTACGGGTTTAGGTTTTTCAAATTCACCAATCAGGGATTTTTTCTTAATGGAAAGCGCGTACAGCTAATCGGTCAGAATCGTCATCAATCCTATCCTTATATTGGAAACGCCGCAGGTTTTCGTCTCCAATATCTTGATGCGCTTTTACTCAAGGAGAGCGGCGCCAATTTTGTCCGGCTCTCTCACTATCCTCAGAGCCCGGATTTTTTGGACGCGTGTGACCATCTGGGCTTGATGGTTTTTGAAGAGCTACCAGGATGGGGATTTGTCGGGAATAACGAATGGAAAGCGCATGCGGAGCAAGCTCTGCGGGAAATGATTGTCCGCGATCGCAACCGGCCGAGCGTTATCTTATGGGGGGTCCGTATCAATGAAGCCTGGTGGGGAGAGAAATGGCTGGAGAAGATGATTCAGCCCGCACACGAGCTTGACCCAACCAGACCAGCCTCTGGCGCGCGCTTTGTGAGAAATTTTCGGCATATCAAAGAAGATGTAATCGCGCATAATGACTATTCTGGCAGACTGATTAAACCGCCTATTAAAAAGCCCTGGATCGTGAGCGAATATGTTGTGGGAGCCACTTCTCTTGAAAAGATAACGAGCTCTGATGCTCAACAAATCGCAACCATCCGTAATAACGCTTATATGCTTGATTTAATTCTTTCTGAACCAAGCTGTTCTGGCTCAACCGGATGGGCGTTTGCGGATTACAATACTTTTATGACCAGACTTGCGGCTCCGGACGCAAAAGGAAGAATCCGCAGACACGGAATGGTTGATATTTTCCGCCTGAAAAAACCTGTGTATTATTTCTATCAGGCGCAGACCACAAAAGAGCCGATGGTGAAAATCATCAATCAATGGTGGCAGAAGGATGATTTTCCAGGCGAGGTTCTGGTGGTGGGAAATTGTGAGCAGGTCAGGCTTATTCTAAACGGCAAAGAAATCGGCACGCATTCCCCGGAAAAAAATTATACCTATCCTTTGTCCGGGGAATATCAAAGCCTTCCACATCCGCCCTTCTCCTTCTCCGGGTTCAGGTTTGAGCCAGGAGAGCTCATTGCTCAATGCCTGATTCAAGGAGCTATTAAAGCTGAAGACCATCTCCATACTCCGGGACCGCCTGCCAAAATCCAGCTGGAGTTCGGAGAAGAGTTCAACTGGATTGCGCCTTTTTATCTGATTTCCAGTGACCTTTATTCCGACCCGGTCCGCGTGATCGCGCGCATCGTGGATGCGCAAGGAACCCCGGTCAAGGACAACAAAACAAAAATCCAGTTCAGCGTTTCCGAGACCGGGGAAATCATTGGAGATAATCCTTTTCAATTGCAAGACGGCATTGCTGTAATCTTTGTCCGGCTGAAAGTTTCTGAGCAGATGCAGGAGCGGTTCGGCAAGGAGCTGAAAAAACTGGAGCTGAGCGTCAAGGCGCAAATTCTCGGCAATCAGCAAATTCCAGCCTCTGAAAAAACCATCCTGATCGCGCAAGCCGCGGAAACAGAAGAATCGGCAAAAACTCTGGAACAAAAACTTATCCAGGAGATTGACGCGGAGAATAAACCGCTGGAAGAATTATTTGGCAGTCCGGAGCTCATTTTGAGGAAACTCTTCAAGGAAAAAATAGGAGCGATTGAAGAATTTTATCCACAAATCCCGCTCATCGTAAGCCCCGAGGAGCTCAAAGAAAAGGATTCCGGCTCTGCTCAATAATCATTTTGTTTTGGGCTCTGTTTTAGCCTCTCTCAAATTTTTTGCCAGAGATATTTTTTGCCTTTTTTATTAAATTGGTTCAATTCTTTTTTCTTTTCGTCAAATCCTGGTCTGCCCATTAGCGCAGATGTGTATTGCTTTCCTAATTCCACTCCGGGCTGGTCAAATGGATTCACATTCCAGAGCCCTCCAGCAATCACGGTTGCCATCTCAAACACATAAAACAGCGCGGCCAGATGATAAGCGTCAAGTTTAGGAATTGATATGGTCAGGCTAGGCGCATTAGCTCTCGCTAAACTCGCGGATGTTGCGAACTGCTCAACATTCAAAAGCTCAGCAATGCTATGCCCGGAAAGCCAGTTCAATTCCTCCAATCCAGCCATCGTGTCCGGAATCGCAATCGGCTCAGCGAATTCCTCAATCTTCAGAAAATTGACCAGCTTATCCTCAGGTCCTTCCAGGTAAAGCTGAAGCTGGCTATGCTGGTCAGTTGCGCCAAGCGCCCGAACCGGAGTTGAGCCAGCCCGAACCTTTTTTCCGGAAAAATTATTCAGCTTTCCAAGACTCTCTGCCCATAGCTGAGCAAACCATTCGGAGAAATCAGCCAGCTTAGTGCTGTAAGGCATCATCACCAGAATTTTCCTTCCCTTTCTGGCAAATTGATAATAGATTCCTGCCAGAAGCTCTGCAGGGCTTGGCGCCTTACTCTGCTGGAAACAGATTTTATCCATATCTTTTGCGCCCTGCATAAGGCGTTCAATGTTCACTCCGATTAACGCGGCTGGTAGAAGTCCCACTGGAGTGAGCACAGAATATCTTCCGCCTACTTCAGGAGGAACTTCAAGAGTTTTTAGCTGATAGTTTTTGGCAAAGCTACGGAGCAAGCCTTTTTCTGGGTCTGTCACTATAATCAGCTTTTGCTTCCATGCTTCCCCAAACACCTCTTTAAGCCGTTTGAGCAAGAAAAGCATTTGCGAGGCTATTTCCGCAGTTGCGCCTGATTTGCTGATTGCCAGGAAAAGGCTCTTTCCTGAAAAAGCGATCTGATAAAAATCCTTAAGCCAGTCCGGGTCAATATTGTCCAGGACAAAGAGCCTTGGTTTTCCCTGTTTTATCTCCAGTTCACGAACAGGCTTTAACGCGCTCGCAATTGTTCTGGCTCCAAGCGCAGAGCCCCCAATGCCCAGCACAACAACATTGTCAACCCTGCCTTCATATTCTTTCGCAAGCGCAAGCGTTGATTGAACCATACTTTCATCTGAAAGCACATTCGCAAATCCAAGAAGACCAGCCTTTTTCTCTTTTTCCAGTCCCTTACTTACATCTCGCGCCTTTTTCAACACCGCGTCCAGCTCCTTTTTGCCAAGACCAGACCTTACAAATTCCTTCATCGCAAACCGATAATCTATCGTGATCATTTTCCTTCCTCCTTTGCTTAATTATCACAATTTATCTCAAAGGCGCAAAGGGCGCAAAGGAAATCCAGCGCGCAAGGCTCTCAGATTTTTTTACTCGCATATAACCTCTTCAAAGGTCTTACTTCTTTTCTTTCATAACATTTCCCTCCACCTGTAATTCTTCGTTTGCAAAGAAACCGGGGAGTATAGTTAAAAATGGGAATATTTTATTATCTGCAATTAAATTGTGGAACGGATTGCTCCTATTGTTGCCTTAATCGCTACCGGGATTGGACTGGCTCTAACTATCAGAATTATTTTATGAAAGCTTTTTTCAGCAAATAAAGCTGAAAGCTTTGCTCTAGAACTAAATCGCCACTCTCACTTTTTCCACGGTGATGTTTTCATCTTTGGGGATTTTTTTGCCCAGCTCTTTCAAGCCTTCCAGATAAAGAATAATCGCCTCGCGGGCGTTTTTCATCAGCTCCTTGAGAGTTTCTCCTTGGGTGAAGCATCCCTCTAGGGCTGGAGCCTCCAGCCAATAACCGCCCTCTTCTGCCTTGTGCACCACCACGCTATATTCCAATACTTTCATTTGTTCATCCTTATAAAAGCTCTTTAAATCGCTCAACTGTCAATCCTGCCTTTTTTATTTCCTTTTTCAAAAGACAGACCCTTAAAGGCTTTGAATGAACCGGGATAACCAGCAATGACATCCCATTGTTTATAAAGCAAACAATGGCTTCTTTCTGGCACAACACCCTGAAACCCGCTTTTTCAAAAGCTGAAATTGCTCTCTTTCCTGTGATTCCCAGTAATTCTTTTGTCATATTTTATAGCTTTGAAATTCGGGCAAAGCAAGTCTGGTAATTTAATTTAGCGCCTTGCTCATTATTGGAATATGAATTTGCGCGTTTATTCTTGCATTTTGGAGAATAATAATTTAATTTCAAAGCAAATGAGAGAAGCAGTGTTAGAGGTTAGAGGTTTATCCAAGAGCTTTGGCGAGGTTCAGGCGGTAAAGAACTTGAATCTAACTATTCTCAAGGGAGATGTGTATGGCTTTATTGGTCCAAACGGCGCTGGCAAGACCACCAGTATTCGGATGATCCTTTCCCTGATTCATTCTGACTCAGGCGCTGTCAAAATTTTCGGCAACGACCTTCATCGCGATTTCAGGCGCGCGATAGCCAATGTAGGCGCTCTTGTTGAGTCCCCTGCGTTTTATCCGTATTTGAGCGCTTATAAGAATTTGCGTTTATTCGGAGAATTGAGCGGAGGGGTGAGCGAGGAGAGGGTCTGGGAAGTTCTTGAGATGGTGGGGCTTACGCGGAGGGCAAAGCATAAAGTCAGGGGCTATTCTCACGGGATGAAGCAGAGGCTCGGTATTGCTCTTGCGTTGTTGCATAAGCCCAGGCTATTGATTCTGGACGAGCCGACCAATGGCTTGGACCCGCAGGGGATTCGTGAGGTGCGGAATTTGATTCGGAAGATAAGCCAGGAGGAAGAGATAACAATTTTTTTGAGCAGTCATTTATTGAGTGAGATGGAAATGGTATGCAACAGGATCGGGATTATGTATCGGGGCAGTTTGATTACAGAAGGAGAGGTGGATCAGCTTCTAGGAGGGGAGCAGGACCAGGCTGAGATAAATGTTGAAGACGCTTCAAGGGCAAAAACCTTTCTGGAGCAAAAATTTCCAGGGCTAAAACTCAATTTGATCAAAGCTGGCTGGCTGGGCTTTAAGAAGGAAAAATGGGAGTTAGCTGATTTAAACCGAGAGCTATTGCAGGCTGGATTTGTGGTTCATTCTATATCTGCCAGGCGCAAGAACCTGGAGGATTTGTTTGTGGAGCTCACTGGGGAGTCCAAAGATGTCTATTGAATCAAGCCAGGAAAAAAGGGCTGTATTTTCCGAATTTCGGGGATTTTCTCTCCGGAGATTTTTTGTTCTGATAAGGTTTGAGCTTTACAAGATGCTCAACTACTGGGTTATCCGGGGAGGATACATTGCAATGGTGGGAATAGCATTGATTGCCGCATATCTCTCCTATCATATTGAACAAGCCGCAAGGCTCACTTCTGGGTCTGGATATGCCTTTGCTATCTCGCTTCTTCTTCGCGGAATTGATATTGGATGCCCCATAATGTTTCTTATGGTCTGTATGATATTTTCCACAGAAATGACCTGGGGAACCCTCAAGAACATTCTTTCCAGACCAGTGAGCAGGATTGAGATGATGCTTGCTAAATATATCACCTCCTGGATTATGATCGCCATAGCCATTGGTATTTTTTTGGTTGTGGGATTATCTATGGGCTGGCATTATTACGGTCTTGGGGATTTGACAGAGGACGGCTATTTATTGTTTCCAAAAAGCGTTATGTTCAAGCATATGGCGATTGCGCTTGTTTTGGTGATGGTCCCATTTATTACCATCTCCAGCCTTGCAATAATGATGAGCAGTTTATCATCCACTATGGGCGGAGCAATGATCCTTGGAATCATTGCCTATTTTTTCTTTGACCTAGTTGGTGTCATCCCTACCAATCTCGGATTCCACATCGGCTCCCAGTTCATTCCCTTCTCCCTGTTTGGCTTCCCTATTCTGCGTTTTGTTCCATTAGAGTTCCTTGGCAACAGCCTCCCAGCAGGCATGGCTATACAGACCTGGTGGGTTCCAGATATTCAAAAAATGATTATTGTGTGCGGAATATATTTCCTGGTTTTCTTTGTCTCATCTCTGATCATTGTAAAAAGGAGGGATTTTACCTTATGATGAAAAAAATCCTGATTTTAGGCGTGTCAATTATTGGTTCCCTGCTCCTTGGCGCTGTTGGTCCACAGCAATACCAGTTCAGCCAGATGCGCATTAACGGCACTGCGCGCGACCGTATTATCTGTGATTTAAACGGAGACAAAAAGCTGGACATCCTGATGATTTACACACGCGCGAGCGAGGAAAATAAAAGCCATCTTGCGGTTTTTCTTCAGGGCTCTGCTTTTGCTTTTAGTCCAGAACCTAGTTTTGAGACGCTTTTGCCATCTGACATTAGAAGCTTTGACTGCGGTAATGTCGCGGATATTCCAGGAGACGAGCTGGTGGTTTTCCGTGATACAGGTGTTTATTATTTTGATAAGTCAGATGGCAAACTGGGCAAGCCTGTGCCGTTAATCTCATCTCCGACTATTTTCCGCTGGGCAGAATATAGGAATCCTCAGCGCCAGCATTTTTTAGTGGATTTTGACCGGGACGGAATACCGGAGATTCTTGCCCCGGAAATCAGTGGTCCCTCTATTTATAAAAAATCCGCGGAAAATACTTACGCGCTTTTGCAAAAGGTCAAGCTGAATGCTCAGTTGAGCTATAAGATTGGGTCCTGGGGAGACATCACTCATACAGATGACATCAATCAGTTCCTGCGATTCCGCTCTTATATGAAGCGCACATCCGCAACCTACACGGTTCCTGATTTGTTCGCAGAGGATTTCAATGGAGACAAAAAGCCAGACCTGATCGGCATTCTCGGAAACGACCTCTGGGTGTTCTGTCAGGACGATGCTGGAAAATTTGGAGACAAGCCCTGTTTGCACTGGGAAAAGAGTGTGCTCACCTCTGAGGAGAAAAAGCTGGGTTTTATGGGCGAGATGCTCACTTTTGTGGACTTAAACGGAGACGGGCTTGCGGATATTATCAAGGTAAAGTTCGGCTCTATTGAGCAAAGGGTGAACATTAAATATATGATTTATTACCAGAGACCGGGGCTGAGTTTTCCAGATGTTCAGGACCAGACCATCAGCTCCGAGGGGTTTCGCGCGGATTTTGGCGCTTATGATATGAATGGGGACGGAAGGAGAGATATTGTTGTGCCATCTTTTCATTTTGCACCGGCTCAGGCGTTCAAAATGCTGACTGATAATAGTGTAAAGGTTCAGTTTAAGATTTACCTGATGCAGTCATCAGGAAGGTTTGCGCAAGACCCTGGAAATCAATTTGCCAAGCCGGACAAGCGCATTCAGCTAAACTACAGGATAAATGTTCTGGGAATTATTATGGACCCTGAGGCAATGATCCGTGGGGATTTTAATCCGCTGGTCTATTTTGGCGCGGATGTTAATGGTGACGGGTTCCCGGACCTGGTTGCGGATAATGGAGCAGACACTTTGAACATCTATTTTGGAAATAAGAATGTGGACTTTGATATGATGGACGCATCAAAAAAGCAGAGTATAGGTCTGGAAAGCAGTTTTGTATTTGATTTCGCAGATATGAATGGTGATAAAAAGGTTGATTTAGTGACTTATTACGAGAGCGAGGAGCGGGTTAAGGAGAAGCGGAAGGCAATGGAGGAGGCGAGAAAGGCGCAGTCTGGCCAAGCTGGAGCAGGAGGGGTGAGCGAGGAGGAGGAGATGAAGAAGATTGCGCAGGCAAAGGAAGAGACGAGAATTAAGGTAATTATCTGGAAATAGTTTTATAGAAATTTTTCAAAAGCTAACTTGAACGAATATCACATAATTTTCAGCAAGAAATTCGCAAGCTGTTGAGGGTCAACTGCTTCGTCAACCTTCTCCGCAGTCTTTTCCGCCTTCTTTGTCTGTGGAATCCCAAGAAAACCCTGCTCAGCCTGATAGGCTACATCCTTGTATAGAATTGAGTCCATATATATGTCTGCGTTCGCGTTCTTAAGCTCCTCCGCTGTGAAAATTTTCCCCAGCAGATTATTCGGGTCATAATTACCCTCAGCAAGATATAGAAACTTATACGCGGGGATCAGCTTGAACTCCTGCTTCTCCTTGGAATGAATAATTAAAATATCATCTTTAAGCTCTGCCTGTCCCTGCTCAAACAGGGCGTCCAGAACCTCCTGCGAAATAAAAATTTTCTTCTCCTCAGCCATCCTTTTCTAGTCTACCCAATTTTCAGCCATCTTGTCAAGACCCGAAATCTTTTTTCAGCTTTTTAGCTTGTTCCCGGTTCAGGGAGCAGGCACTCCTCCCTGCTCACAAATCAATCGCCCTTTATCTTCATTCTTTTAGCTTGCTCCCAGAGCCTGTCCATCTCAGCCAGCGTCATCTCTTTTAGATTTTTTCCCTGCTTTTTCGCCTGGGCTTCTATGTAATGAAACCGGTTTTCAAATTTTCGCGTGGTCTTATTCAAAGCATCCTCTGGATTCAGCTTCAAAAACCTGCTCAGATTAACCAGCACAAACAAAATGTCCCCGAGCTCATCCTCTATTTCCGCTTTTCTGCCGGAATGTATAGCCCTCTTTAACTCGTTCCATTCCTCATCAAGCTTTGCCATTACATCCCTTGTGCTTTCCCAGTCAAACCCGACCTGTGAGGCATTGTCCGTGATCCGTCTTGCGCGCATCAATGCTGGAAGGGATTTTGGCACTTCTCCAAGAATGGATTTTTCAGGATTGGAGGCTTTTTTGATCTCAACCCATTGCCGTTTCACCTGCTCCGGAGTTCGGCATTTTTTCCCGCCAAAAATATGAGGATGCCGGAGCAACATCTTTCTATAGATACGCTCAATGACATCTGAGAGCTCAAACTTCTTTTGCTCCGAGAAAATCTGCGCCTGGAATATGACCTGAAATAAAAGGTCTCCAAGTTCATCGCAGATTTTTTCCGGGTCCCCATCCTCAATCGCCTCAGTTAGCTCATAAGCCTCTTCAATAATATATGTTTTCAGGCTTTGCGGAGTCTGCTTTTTATCCCAGGGGCATCCGTTCTTTGACCTCAGCCTCTGCATCAGCTTAACCAAATCCTCAATTTTTGCTTTTTTCCTCAAATCCAATCTCCTGATTTCTAAATTGAGCCCAGAGCCTTTTGAACCGAGCCCTGTAAATCATATCATAAAGCTCCATTTTATCCGGGTATCTGCGCTGGCAAAATTCCTGGATCAGCTTTTCCTTCTTGAAAAATTCCTCACAACTGATCCCGGATTTTATCAGCTCGCAAAGCTGATCCACCTTTTTGCGCAACTCTTTTAGCTTAAATTCTTCTAGCTCTAGTTCCCCTGGTCTAATCATCTTGCTTTGCTGGACTCCTTGATCTCCAGAAGTTTTTTCATCACCCAGCTCAAATCAACAGCCTTATCCACACCTCCAAAAGAATTATGAAGAGCAAGATAAACCTGATAAAGCTGATCATAAACAGCGCTAGCTTCTGCGCGCGCACGAAACACCTTTGGCTTCAACGCACACATCTTTGCCTGCGCATCCTCTACGCTGGCAAATCCTCCAGCGGATTTTCCAGCCACCACCGCGCCAAAAATCGCAGAGCCTAATGCGCACGCCTGATTTGAAGCCGAAATTTTCATAGGCATTCCAAGCACATCCGCATAAATCTGCAGAAGAAGGTCATTTTTCTCTGAAATGCCTCCGCAACAAACCACTTCCTCAACCTTAATCCCATACTGCCCCATCCGCTCAACAATCACTCTCGCGCCAAACGCGGTTGCCTCAATCAGCGCCCGATAAATTTCAGCAGGGTCTGTGCGCAGGCTCTGTCCGAGCAAAAGCCCGCTCAATCTGGCATCCATCAGAATTGAACGGTTCCCGTTGTTCCAGTCCAGAGAGACCAATCCGCTCTCTCCGGGCTTAATAAGCCTTGCTTTATCCGTGAGCTCCTTGTGTCCCATCTTAAACGGAGCTATCTCGCTCACAAACCAGTTAAACAAATCACCCACTGCAGTCTGTCCAGCCTCAATACCGATGTATCCTGGAATAATGGAATCCTCAACAACGCCCGGAATTCCAGGAATGCCTTTCAGACCGCTAGATTTTGGCACAATCATCATATCGCAGGTTGATGTCCCAATGATCTTCACAAGCCGACCAGGCTTTATCCCAGAGCCAACTGCGCCGCAATGCGCATCAAACGCGCCTATTGAGATTGGAATGCCTGGTTTTAGTCCAAGCTGTTTTGCCCATTCTGGACTCAGTTCCCCTGCTTTTTCATTTGCAGGATACGCAATGTTGGGAAGACGGTCTCTAAGCTCCGCAAGCTCTATGTCCAGCTTTGCGAGAAAGTCAAACTCTGGATACCCGTCCCAGTCCTTATTGAAGATCGCCTTATGTCCTGCGGCGCAGATATTACGCTTGATCTCATTTGCCCCGTTTTTGCGAGGAATAACGCCGGCAAGCATAGCTGGAATCCAGTCCGAGGCTTCTGCCCAGGTGTATGCTGAACGGAACACCCGCGGAGCCACTCTTCGGCAATGGAGCAGTTTTGCCCAGAACCATTCTGAATAGTACCTGCCACCATATTGCTCAAGGTAATAGGGTCTAAAGTTTTTTGCTGTTTCTATGACCTCCTCGGCTTCCTCATAACTGGAATGGTCCTTCCAGAGCCAGGCATAGGCATTGATGTCCCTGGAGAATTCTTTATGAAACGCCAGAGGGGTTCCTTGCTGGTCTAATGGAAGCGGAGTAGAGCCAGTGGTGTCTATTCCAATCCCAATGACCTTTTCAGGCTTAAATCCCCTGTCCTTTTTCGCTTTGCTCAAAACCGCTTTGACCACTTTTGTCATACAAACGAGCCAGTCTTTGGGATGTTGCCGAGCCACTAGGTCATTCTTCTTGTCCAGAATCACGCCTTCTTTCCCGCTTGGATAATTAGCAACAGCATCTGCAATCTGTTCCCCGGTGCTGGTCTCAACCAGAACAGCCCTGACCGAATTAGTCCCGAAATCCAGTCCCAGACTATATCTCCTGTCCTTCATACCCATTCCTCCTGCAAGTTGATGCCTAAAAATTTAGCAAATTTGAGGAGGATTAGCAATGCCATTGATTTAGTTGAGCAAATAATTGCGTCCCTCTCTATTTTCAGTTGGTTATTTAATGATGAATAAATCCGCATAGAGCATTTTGCTCGCATGCCTCGCATCCAGGAATAATTGAAAAAACTTTAAGGTTTATCCCGGTATGGACTATCTGGTCGCGTATTTGATAGGAATGTATTTATGGGTTTTTATTAGAGGATGAGTAAATTCAGTGGTAAACGCCTCACGGTATCCGGATTATCAGCCCATCAGCTTTTTTATATAATCCAGAATTTTATGACTCAATTCCAGCTTGGTCATCTTAGGCAGGCGCTTGGATTTGCCGTCCCGGAAAAGCAGGGTGGCGATATTGGTTTCAACATCAAATCCAGCGCCCTTGCGCGCAACATTGTTCGCTACAATTAAATCCAGATTCTTGTCCTGTAATTTCTTCCTAGCGTTCTTGAGCAGTTCCTCGGTCTCAGCGGCAAATCCGACCAGGATTTGACCATCGCGCTTTTGCCTTCCCAGTCCAGCAATAATGTCCGAAGTCCTCTCAAGCTCCAGAGCCGAAGGCGCGTCATCCTTCTTGATCTTCTCGCTCTCCTGAATCTTTGGCTTGAAATCCGAGACCGCCGCGGCTTTAATCACTATATCCGCATCCTTAAAATTTTCCTCACACGCATTTTTCATCTGTTCCGCGCTTTCAACTTTAATAAGCCTTACTCCGAGCGGAGCTTTAAGCGCACTCGGTCCCGAAATCAGGACAACCGCTCCGCCTCTGCTCTTTGCCGCTTTTGCAAGCGCAAATCCCATTTTGCCAGAAGAGCGATTTGAGATAAACCGGACCGGGTCAATTGCCTCTCTGGTAGGACCTGCGGTGATGAGGAATTTTTTTCCAGCAAAGTCTTTTGGAGAAAGCATATATTCGCACGCCTCCAGAATCTCCTCTGGCTCAGGCAACCTTCCCTTGCCCTCCCATCCGCAGGCAAGCTCACCTGACTCCGGCTCCAGCACCTCAACCCCTCTCGTCTTCAGCTTTTTCAAATTTTCTTGCACCGCAGGATGCGCATACATATTCACATTCATCGCAGGACATATAAGAATTTTAGCCTTTGTCGCAAGATAAAGTGTTGAAAGAAGGTCGTCCGCAACGCCGTTTGCGATTTTGCCGATAATATTTGCGGTTGCTGGAGCAATAAGCAAAAGCTCCGCCTCATCCGCAAGCTCAATATGCGCAAGCGGATGAGAGTTTCTTTCAAACATTCCGACAAAAACCGGTTTCCCGGACAGGACTTCAAATGTGAGCGGGCTTACAAACCTGGTCGCATTCTCGGTCATCACCACCTGAACCTTTGCCTCTGCCTTCACCAGAAGCCGAACTATCTCGCAAGCCTTATAAGCCGCGATCCCGCCTGTCACGCCCAGCAAAATTTGTTTATCTCTAAGCATCAGCCACCATCTTTAGTTTAATCCATTTCCACACCTTCTTGCAAGAAGGGATTGTATCTCTTCTCCTGCCTGATAGTAGTTGGAGGACCGTGTCCCGGATAAACCTCAACATTGTCGCCCAGCGGATATAATTTGGTCTTAATGCTGTTGATGAGTTGACGATGACTCGCACCGGGAAAATCTGTTCTGCCAATGCTATACTGGAACAAAACATCTCCAACTATCACCATATTCTTTCCTTTAACATAAAGGCTGATGCTCCCCGGAGAATGACCGGGCGTATGAAGCACTTCCATCTCTATCTCGCTCCCGACCTTGACAATATCCCCCTCATTCAAGAACCCATCAGCACAAGGAGACCGCTCTGATTCCACTCCAAAGTATTTTGCCATCTCGCTCATTCCCACAAGCAAATCTTTTTCCAGCGGATGAATATAAATTGGCGCTCCGGTTTTTTCCTTTAAGTCCCTGTTCCCGCCAGTATGATCAAAATGGCAATGAGTGTTAATGATCATCTTGCATTTCAGCTTATCCTCATCAAGCTCCTCCAGAATTACAGGAACATCTCCTCCGGGGTCTATCACAACAGCCTCTCTGCTCTTCTTGTCGCCAATAATATAGCAGTTGACCATCAAAGGTCCTGTCTCAAAATACTTGAAAATCATTTTTCACCTCTCAAGCGCCTTTAGCTCCAGATAAATCTCCCGCGCGTTCTGATACCTCTGTTCCGGAGCCTTGGCAAGACATTTCAAAATAATTTTGTTCAGCTCATCTGGAATTTCAGGATTCAACTCCTTTGGCGCACGCGGTGGTGTATGAATATGATGATACCCGATGTCGCCCTCGGTAAAAGGAGGCTGACCACAGAACAACTCATACATTGTCACACCCGCAGAGTAAATATCTGTCCGATGGTCCAACGGCTTGCCCAGGGTCTGCTCAGGAGACATATATAACGGAGTCCCGCTAACCAGTGTCCTTCCAGTCTTAACCTCCTCAAGCAACTTCGCCAGACCAAAATCCATAATTTTGATCATCTGATGAGGTGTCCACATTATGTTGCTCGGCTTAATGTCCCGATGAACTATCTTCTTGGAATGAGCGTAATCCAAAGCCTGCGCCAACTGCTTAAAAATCTCAATCCCAATCCTAAGCGGGACACGACGGGACATTTTAGCAAGAGTCTTCAAATCCTCGCCCTCAACATACTCCATCACAATAAAATAATTCCCCTGATACTGCCCCCGGTCCAGAATCTGCACAATATATGGATGCTGTAACTCCTTCAAGCTCTCAGACTCCCGAATGAAATTCGCAACAATCTCCGGATGATTCTTCATATCCTCAGGAAGAACCTTATAAGCCACCATCCGACCAACATTTAAATCCTTTGCAAGATATACAACGCCCATTCCGCCTCTGCCCAGCTCCCTTACAACCTGATACCGAAACGCTCCTGTGGCTGTGGTAGGAGTACCAAGCATTGTAGCCCCAGCTCCAGGCGACATCCCTCCGCTGGAAAGCCTTTTCCCTAACTCCTGCATCCGGAGCGTGACCTCCTGAAAATGAGGGTCAATAGAATATATACGCTGATAAAGGCTCTGAGCGTAATTTAACTGACCCGTCTGCTCATAAATCCTCGCCATACGGTAATAAAGGTCAAGGTTGCTCGGGTCAAACGGCTTTTTCTGCGCAAGAGCCCGATAATAATTAAACGCCTGAGCATATTTTCCAAGCTCAAAAAGAATATCACCAGCCAGCTTTAACGCATCCTGATAATGAGGGTCTGATTCCACAATCCGCGTCAACTGACCAAGCGCTCTCTCCAGCAAGCCACGCTTCTGATAAGCTAAAGCCGCTTCATAATATCTTCCAGCCTTCTCATAAAGCTCGCTCAGCTTAACCTCATCACCAAGCTCCTGATATACCCCGATCGCCATCTCAAGATTACCAGCGGTCTCATACGCCTCCGCGGCCTTCTGCTTTTCCCCGCTCGCATAAAAGGTCTCAGCCGCTATCCGACTATCTCCGCCTTTAAGATAAAGCTCCCCAGCCTTCTTCTTGTCCCCTAAAGACGCATACAAATCCGCCGCTGTCAAATAATCCCCGGCTAACTCAAAATACCTAACAGCCTCTCGCAACTGACCCTGCTTCTGATAATAATGAGCCCGAATCTCAGCGCTACGCTGTTTATCCCCAGCCTCATCAAACATCTCAGCCGCCTTCAAATCATCACCCAGCTTCAAATACCCCTCGCCAGCCTTCGCAAATTCCTTTGCCTGAACATACATCTCCACAGCATACCGAGTCATCCCGGATTGCTCCAGAATCTCCGCAGACTTTTTCAAGTCCCCTGCCTTTTTGTAAAAAAACGCCGCACGCTTCGTCAGATTATCAAACTTCTGTTTGAATTTCTGAGACCCATCCGAGCCAAGATGTTGCAGAGCATCCCGCCAGACCCTTTCATACAAACTCGCCGCCTTTTCAAAATTCTCCGCCAAACCATAACAATTTGCCGACTCTTCTATAAAACCACTTTGCTCATATAACTCAGCCGCCTTGCCAAAGCTCTTCCCCTTTTCATACATCTCAGCCGCGCTGTTTAGCTTCCGAGCCTTCTCGTAAAATTCACCAGCACGATTAAAATCCCCAACCTGCGCGCAAAGCGAACCAGCCTGTTCATAAAGATTGTTCTCAAGCAAAACCGAAAGCGCCTTGTCAAAATCCTGAAACCGCTCCATATAAACCCGCGCCGCACGATCAGGACTCCTGCCAGCAAGATACATCTCTATCGCCTTATGATACTTCTCTATACGCTCGTAAAGCTCCCCAGCACGAACAAACTCCTTATTCTTCTCATACCATCTGGCTTCCTTACGCAAATCCCTGCCCGTGCGGAGCTTGCCCGGCTTACTACCACGCCTCTTCAAAAGCATAAGCCCGACCAGCCCAAGCAGAATAGCTAGCAAGACCAGACAGAGAAGAACCAAACGGCTGTGAGGCAACCAGCCCATATAAATATCCCAATACAAAAGCAGGCTGTCCAGCAAGGACTTGAGCATTTCCCAGATCGGCATCAAATAGCTTTTCAGTATCTCCAGAGCTTGATCCATCCTTATCAATTTAATGGACACCGCTCAGATTGTCAATTTTCAAAGACACATCCAACTCTGCGCAAACGGCTTATCTCTCTTGCAAAAAGTGAGAGGATGGCGCATACAAACTTGTTCGCGGTCTGATTATTTGAAGAGCAGACACTCGGGTCTGACCTTACGGACGGCTATCAGCAATCGCAGATAAGAGAGCGTTCTTGTCCTAGGATGGCGAAGAGTGAATAGGGAAGATGCAGAGGCGCATTCCTAAATCCGGATTCTCAACTCTGAATCCCGAATTCCGAGCTAATAAATTTGCCAATCCGGGGAGTATGGTATAATAGAGGATGGAATGAAGAAATTTCTTAAATTTCTCTTTAGGCTGAATTCTCTCAGGATAGGCATTCTGCTGACCATAGTTATGGTTATAGTTATCTGGAAGAGGCCAATGTTTCTGGAGGGTCTGGAGGCTAAGGCGTATGACTTAAGGTTTCAGCTTCGGGGATATAAGCCAGGCGCGGATGAGATTGCGCTGGTTCTTCTGGACGAGAGGACTATTGAGCATCTGGGAAGATGGCCCTTTCCCAGGATTTACTGGGCGCAGTTCTTTCGGCAGATAGCGAAGTATAAGCCCAGGGTGGTTGCGCTGGATGTGATCTTTTCAGAGCCTGACCAGAATATAAATGTTCAGTTTCTGGACAGGCTGAAGGCATATTATCTGGAGCAAGCCAGCAAGAGTCAGAAGGAAAAAATAGATAATTTGCTAAAGATTGTAGATGCTGAGCTAGGTCATGTAAAGTCTGGTAAAGGGGATGCAGAACGCTTGGTTCAGATTCGGGAAGAGTTATTGAGGATGCGGGATATGCAGAGTGATGATGTGGTTGCGTATATAGATGATTTGAAGAGAGAGGCTAATACAGACCAGGCAATGGCAGATGCACTGGCAGAGCTTAATAATGATATTCTTGGCTGGTTCTTTTTCCAGACCAGAGATGAGGCGGAGCAGACGACTTTGGAGGAAAACCTAGCAAGGCTGGAATTGCTTAAGCCTTATGCTATTGGAAGTTTCAAATATAAATATGGTTCTAATGCGATCACGCTTTTGACAAAGTTCAGTGCGCAGGGAGAGATTGTAAGGTCTGGGGTTGCGCCGATTTATGGGTTTCAGACAAATCTTCCGTTGTTTATGAAAAATATCTCAGGGACTGGATACTTTACTTCTGAGTCTGATTTTGACGGAGTTCTCAGGAGCGCGCCATTGCTTGCGGCATATCCTCTGTATGACCCCCAAATAAGTCCTGATGACTATTTGTTTTTTCCGAGTTTGTCTCTTGAGGCGCTTCGGATTTATTTGAATGAGAGCCCGCTTGTAGTGGTTAACGAGTCCGGGGTAGAGAGTATCAAGATAGGTCAGTATCGGATACCAGTGAATGAGGCTGGCAAGATGTTGATCAATTATCAGGGCGGGATCAATCAGTTTAAGAACTACAGCTTCTATGATGTTATGACAGATTTCAGAGAGCAGAGGCAAAAGGGGAATTTCAATCCAGAAACTGCTTTCAAGGACAAGATAGTTCTTGTGGGACCTACTGCGGTTGGTATATATGATGTGTGGAACACGCCTTTTGGGACTTTCCCGGGAGTATTAACCCACGCCAATATCATTGATAATGTTCTGCATAACCGGGCGCTTTATCGTCCGGGCTGGATGTGGGCGTTTGATATACTGATCATCTCGGTACTGGGAATTCTGTTTAGCCTCATCTATCCTAAAATTAAGCCTGTTTATAGCGCAGGGCTGATGGTGGTGCTTGTAATTGGATACTGGTGGTTCAATTATTACATTTTCAATAACTATCATTATTCCCTTACTTTGCTTTATCCCACTCTGTCTCTGGTGTTAATTTATATGGGGATAACGGTTTATCATTATGCGCTGGAGGAAAAGGAGAAGCGATTTATTCGGAATGCGTTTGCTCTGTATATGTCCAAGGAGGTTATTGAGGAGCTTTGCAAGGACCCGAGCAAGTTGAGGCTTGGTGGCGAGGAAAAGCGTATTACGATATTTTTCTCGGACATTAAAGGCTTTACCTCCATCAGCGAGAAGCTCCCGACTGAGAAGCTGGTTCATATTTTGAATATGTATCTAACAGAGATGAGTGATATTATTTTAAAGAATCGTGGCACGGTTGACAAGTATATCGGGGACGCGGTGATGGCTATTTTCGGCGCGCCTGTTGACTATCCTGATCATGCGAAGCTCGCTTGCTTTAGCGCTCTGGAGATGCATAAGAGGCTGGATGAGTTGAACCGTAAATGGAGCGCTGAGGGTTGGCCTGAGATAAGGTGCCGGATTGGTCTGAACACGGGTCTGGCAAAGGTTGGCAATATGGGGTCTGAGCGGAGAATGGATTACACAGCTATTGGTGATGAGGTTAATCTAGCGTCCCGCCTGGAGGGGGCTAACAAGGCTTATGGGACTGCTTTGATGTGCTCGGAGAGCACTTTTCAGGATGCAAAGGATTTCATAGAGGCGCGGGAGATGGATATGCTTGCGGTTGTAGGCAAGCAGAAGCCGGTTCGGGTTTATGAGGTTCTTGGCAAAAAGGGCGAGCTGGATGAGAAGAAAAAGGAATTGCTAATGATTTACACACAGGGTCTGGAGCTTTATCGCCAGCGTAAATTTGCGGAGGCAATGCAGGCTTTCAAACAATGCCTGAAGATAGATGAGAAGGACTCTCCTAGCAAGGTTTATCTTGAGCGCTGTCAGGCATACCTTGAGAACCCGCCTTCTGAGGACTGGGATGGAGTATTCCGCTTGACCAAGAAGTGAGGCTGGAATGGCGAAGATAGATGTCAAAGCCTTAAAGAGTGAGGCGGAAAAATATCGTGGAAAGGGCAAGCTGGAAAAAGCCATAGAAATCTATGAGCAAATCCATAAAGCTGTGCCAAATGACGCGAAAATTCTTCAAAGAATGGCTGAGCTTTATTTGAAGCTGGGTCGTGATGAGGATGGTGTTAATGCTTATCGCACAGCAATGAAGGGATACCTGGAAAATGGATTTCTGGTGCAGGCGATTGCGGTTGGGAAAATACTTCAGGAGATAGTGGATGACGAGGAGATAAATAAGGAGGTTGAGGAACTGCTTGCCAAGAAGCGCGGATCAATCATCGGGAAAATTCAGCCGGTAAAGGCGCCTGTGGCGGCGGCAACAACCCCTGTAGTGAAGCCTGAGCCAAAACCTGCGGAAGCAAAAATCCCGAGCCAGCCTGCAAAGCCCGCGGAAAAACCCGTAGAAGCCAAGCCAGCGTCTGAGCCGATTGAGATACCGGAAGAGGAGCCGGAGACGGAAGAATCTGGAGAAGCTGAGCCAGCAACTCCGGCAAAAAAGCCAGGACCAAAGGTGATAGAAATTCCGGAAGAAGTCGCGATAGATGAGGAGCTGGAAAAGCTTCTGGAGGAAAAGCCTGAGGAGGCAAAAGCGCAGGAGAAAAAACGCGGACCAGCGATAGAGGTTCCGGAGGAAATTCTGGAAGAGGCGGTAGCGGATAGCGGGGATGAGCAAGAGGTTTCTGAGCCGGAGTTTGTTGAGGAGCCTGAAGCGGAAAAATCCAGTATGGACTTTTTGCTGTTTGCGGATTTGAATGAGCAGGAATTTGCAGAGGTTTATAAGAAGTTGAGGTCGGTGAAGATTCCAGCAGGCATCAAGGTCTGTCGCGAGGAAGAGGAAGGAGATTCCATTTTTATTATTGCGCAAGGCGAGGCGGATGTATTAAAAAAGGACTCAGAGGGTAAGGAGCGCTTGGTTGCTCATCTCAAGGCAGGCGATTTTTTTGGAGAGTTTGCATATTTTACTGGCGGGAAAAGACAAGCCACAGTTGAAGCGAAAACTGATCTTGAACTGCTGGAAATCTCCAAAGCGGATATGGATGATATTCTGGAGAAATATCCCCAGGTCAAGGAGCTAATGTTGAGGTTTTACAAAGAGCGGGTTCTGGACAATCTTCTTGCGCTAAGCCCGTTGACTTCCAGTTTATCTCCTGAGGACCGCAGAAAGCTGATTGAAAGGCTGGAGCTTCAGGAGGTAGCTCCGGGCGAGGTGGTGGTCAAGGAGGGGGACCCTGGGGATTCAATGTATCTGATCAAGAGCGGAAAAGTTGAAGTAACCACTTTAGACCCCAGAGACAGGCGGAGATTAACCCTTGCCAGATTAGGCGCTGGCGAGTTTTTTGGAGAGGTGAGCCTGATCAAGAACAAACCTAGAACCGCGACCATCACCGCGCTCAACCCGACTGAATTATTGCATATGGACAGACCTGCATTTGAACAGCTATCAAAGGAGCATCCGGAGCTCGTGAAAATGCTGGAGCAGATCATTGAGAAGCGCGTGGAGGCGACGATCAAGAAAATTGTTGGTGATAAAGAATGAGCAGAGGCAAAAAGAAAAAATGGTCTGGGGCAAAAGCCCGGGCGAAAAAAACTCGGCAAAGCTCTGAAACCACGAGTCCCAAATTTCTGAAGGAAGCCCTGAAGAAATTGCGTGAGCGATTAAAGGAAGAGGTTGCGCAGACTAAAACGCTTTTGGAGATCAGTCGGATTCTGAATTCCAGTTTGGATGCCAAGACGGTCAGAACCCGTGCAATGGAATCCGTGATGAGGCTTCTGGATTGCGAGGCTGGGTCGCTCTACCTGATTGATGAGGAAAAAGGGGAGCTTTATTTTGAAGTGGCTTTGGGCGAGCGCGCTGAAACTCTTAAAGAGATTAGATTGAAGATCGGTGAGGGAGTTGCTGGATGGGTTGCGCAGACTGGAGAAAGTGCGCTCATTGCGGACACTGAAAAGGACCCGAGATGGGCAAGCAAGTTTGACCGGAAATCAAAATTCCGGACGAAAAATATGGTCACGGTTCCGGTCAAGAGCAAAGGCAAAATTATAGGTGTGCTTCAAGCGATCAATAAGAAACAAGGCAAGGTTTTTGACCAGGAGGATTTGCGGTTAATGCAGAGCCTAGCGGACCAGGTCGCTATAGCGTTGGAAAACGCGTTCCTTTATCAGGCTCAGCGCCAGACCTTTTTCCAGACCGCAGAAGCGCTTGCGCTTGCGATTGAAAAGAGAGACATTTATACTGGAGGCCATACCAGGCGTGTAAGAGATTTTTCCGTTGCCATCGGCGAGGAACTCGGCTTGGATGCGGAGGCTATGGAAAATCTGGAGCTTTCCGCTATTCTCCACGACATTGGCAAGATAGGGATTGAGGACCGGATTTTAAGAAAGCCTGGCAAGCTGGATGATGATGAATTCGCTCAAATGCGCTCTCATCCGGAGCTGGGCTTTGAGATTCTGAGCCACATCAAGAGCCTAGAGAAGGTTAATCCCGGAACACGCTATCATCACGAGCGACCTGATGGGAAAGGCTATCCGCTCAAGCTAACCGGAGAGCAGATTCCTCAGATCGCCCGGATAATTGCGGTGGCAGACACCTGGGACGCAATGACCTCGGATAGACCTTATCGGAAGGCGCTAGACGAGGCAAAAGCGCTGAGGGAGCTATTTGAGAATCGCGGAAACCAGTTTGCCCCGGAAGTGGTTGAGGCTTTCTTTCAGGCATATCGCAAGAACAAAATTTACACTCAACACCGTTCTCCTGGGACTCCTGCGCCGGAATCCGCTTTAGCGCTTTTGACATCCTGGCAGAAACCAAATAAACTAGAGGAAACAGAACAAAAAGGAGGCTGATTATGGGTAACGAGGAAGTTCTATTTCAGAAACTAGGGAGGGTATTTCCAGCTGGAACCGTGCTGTTCAAAGAAGGGGAATCTGGCAGGGAGATGTATGTCATCCAGAGCGGTAAGGTCAAAATTTCCAAAATGGTCCGGGGAGAGGAGCAGGTTTTAGCAACGCTTTCCGCTGGAGAGTTTTTCGGCGAGATGGCGATTCTGAACAACAAGCCCAGAAGCGCGACTGCGACCACGCTGGAAGAATGCAAGATGCTGGTGATAGACCCCAAGACCTTTGAGATTATGCTTAAGGGGAACATTGAAATTGCGGTTCGGATGATTAAGAAGCTGGCGCAGAGGCTCCAGGAGGCGGATGACCAGATTGAAAGCCTGCTTTACAAGGATGCCAATTCCAGGGTAGTTCATACCTTGACCCGCGCGGCTGATTCTTATGGCAAGCAGGTTGAGGGCGGGGTCAAGATCAATATAACTATGGAAGACCTTGCGGGCAGAACCGGTTTGGAGCTGGCGCAGACTCAGGAGATAATCAGCAGGCTGGAAAAAGGGAAGCTGATCAAAATGGTTCCAGACGGAATAGTGATCTCGGACGCCAACCGCCTGCGCAAATATCTGGAATATCTGAGTATGAAGGAACAGTTTGAGAATGTGGAATAAAAGGGGAATAAATGGAAGTTAAAGTTTTGGGAGCGTATGGCGGAGAGGGTCCCGGGCTTAGAAGCAGTTGCATCTTGATCAATAACCGAATTGCGCTGGACGCTGGCGCCCTAACCTCCGGGTTGAGTCTTTCAGACCAGGTGAAAGTGAATGTCATTATGATCAGCCACACCCATCTTGACCATATACAAGACCTGGGATTTATAGCTGACAATGTGTTTGGAAAAAGAAGCGAGCCGATTCGGATTATAGGCTTGGCGAAAAGTATCCAGATCATCCAAAAACACATTATGAATAACAAGGTCTGGCCAGATTTTTCCAAAATACCGAACCCGGAGCATCCAGTGGTCTCTTATCAAGCGATCAAGGCAGGAGAGGAAATAAAAGTTGAGGGACTAACGCTTAAAGCGATTCCAGTAAATCATCCGGTGCCTTCTGCGGCTTTTATTATCAATGATGGTAAAAGCTCACTTATCTATACTGGAGACTCTGGCGTGACTGAGCGTCTCTGGAAAGAAGCTGACAAACTCAATAGTCTGAGACTCGTGATGATTGAAGTCAGTTTCCCAAATCGCCTGCAGGGACTCGCGGAGATCACTGGACACCTCACGCCAAAAATGGCAGAAGCTGAGCTGAAAAAACTAGCAATCCAGGGGTTTCAGGCGCGCGCCTTTCATCTTAAACCCAATTTCCTCGCTGAATTGAAAAGCGAACTGGCTAAAACCAAGCCCAAAATTATTCCCCTGGAGCAAGGCGAGGTTATTGAGATTTAGGACCGTGAATGCCAAAATTCGGAAGACTAAAGCCCTTGGGCTTGGGACTTTTCCTCATCTGTAGCCTCTGCCTTAAAGCCTTCGCACAAGCCCCTGAAAAGCCTCTACCCGGAGACTCCCTGGCACAGCCTCAATCCGGAGAAACCATCACGGAGGAAAAGCCAGCTAAAAAAAGTCAGCCGGAGAAAGTTCCAGCCAAGGCGCAGGCGGATGAGCTTTATTATGACAGGGAAAAGGAAACGCTTACCTTGATTGGAAATGTCAAAATAGAAAAACCACCTTTTACCATCTACGGGGATGAGATGACTATTGACCTGAAAACCAACATCGTGCATGCGAAAAAAAATGTAAAAGTGATAAAAAAAATTGAGGAGCGAGATAAGGAAATGGTTCTGGCGGATGAGGCAGAGATCAATCTGGACACAGAAGCCGGATACCTGGTTAGTGGAAAGCTTATCCTTGCCACTTATCCAGCCAAAGCAGAAGGCACGATTATCCTGCCTATGCCAGAGGGACAGATTACTATCACAGGGGCTAGAATTGAAAAGATCAATGACCATCAATATCTGTTTAATCAGGGTAGCTTTACTTCCTGCCAGTGCGAGCAAAACCAGAAGCCTGACCTGTCCCTTCAAGCAAAGGAGATAAACGCGGACACCGAGAGCGTTGCCAAGATGCGCTCTGTATATCTTCTGATCCGTGAACAACGGATTTTCTATTTCCCATACTACGAAGCCCCGATTTCAAATGAGCGCAAAACCGGGGTTCTGCCACCAGAGTTCGGATATACGAGCCGGGGAGGTTATTACGCCAGCGTCCCATATTTTCTGGTTATGGGTCCGAGCGCGGATTTAACCGTGTATCCGACTTATATACAGAAGCGAGGATTTTTGGGTGGCGCAGAATTCCGCTACAACCTAGGACCTATCTCAAACGCGGTACTGGACGGGTTTGCCATTGAGGACCGCGATGAAGGAAATGAATGGCGCTGGAGTGGCACTTATCTTGGAGAGTCCAGTTGGGAGAGCGGATACCTTAGAGAAGATGTCCGGCTTATCAGCGACAATGAATATATCCGGGACTTTCAGTTTCAAAATGACCTGGCGAGCAGGTGGCAAAGAGAGATGGAGAGCAAGATCATTTTTTCGCAGAACCTCCCATTATCCAACCTAAGCGCGGAATTTAAATGGACGGACGATATTGCAGGATGGGAATTGCGCCGGATTCAGGAATACCGTCCGGACCAGGACAGCGAGATAATCCAGCAAGTTCCAGCGGTCTCTTATCAGCTTTTTAACCAGCAAATTGCGGGTCCGCTCGGATTTGATTTGCGCTCTACAATGGTCAATTACTGGCGTGAAGAGGAAGAGATGGGAAGAGCCATACAAGCTGGCTTAACCCCGAGATTAACCTTAACTCCTTATCTTGGTCCTGGTGTGCGAGGTTTTGCCTTTGCAGGATATAGACTTGAGGCGTTTTCTCAATACTACTCAGAAGCAGACCAGGATGCTTTTTATCTGACCCGTCCAGTGGCAGGCGCGGATTTGAGTCTGACTCTTGAAAAAATTTATCATCAGGACTATACAGAGGGGAATAAATATCGGCATCTCCTGGAGCCTGGCTTAGCAGTTATTTATCAGGGAGAAGCTGATGACCCAGATGACCCGTTTCTCGCCAGGTTGACCAATGACAGGGAAACTGGTCTGGTCGGAGCCAGAATCGTGAGCCTTTTGTTCCAGAAAAAAATCGGCAAAGAAAATCCCACCACGCGAATCTTGAGTGAGATGGAGATCAATCAGTTCTATGACTGGGTGAACGAGGAATTTCTGGATATGGAGTTAAAAGGGTTTGTGGAATCAGCCAAACAATTCGGAGTGGAGACCGACCTGTTTTACGACATTGAAGCCGGGAAATGGCGCCGCACACAGGCAATCGCCTGGATTGAGGATAAGAGGATGGACCGTTTCTGGGCTGGTTATGTTTATAGCTCCCAGGAGCTGAGAAGCTATTGGTATTCAGCGCAACAGCAGGATGCTGAGAACTGGATTGGAGGACTCAATCTGATTATCACAAAGAATTTTGGCATAAGCTACAGAATTGATTATTCCGCTCTTTATGAAATCCTTGACTCGCAGAGCCTGACCTTTAATTACCTTGCAAAACAGAACTGCTGGGCAGTGAGCGCAAAAATATCCCAGAACTTAAACCCGGAGCATCCAGAGGAAAAACCTGACTATTCTGGCGCTGTCTATTTCCAAATCCTCTCCGGAACACAACTCCAGCCACAGCCAGAATGGACAAACCTCAGCTACCAAAAAATCAGAGAGCGGAATAGGGACTGAGCAATTTTGAGTTGCCACAGATTTTTTTGGACAAAGAATTGGGTTAAATTGGAGAATAAGGAGGTAGGTGGCATGAACAAGGAAGATAGGGCTCAGGGAGCAGGCCGCGCAACGGAGCGAGCGAAGTTGCGCCCCGCGCCGAAGGCGCACAATCCGGCCGGTAGCGTCCCTTTGCCCGGGCCAGGGTTAGGCTCTGGAGCGCTCAGCGGAAACAAGAGCTGGTCTTGAGAGTTGCCGTAGATAAGTTCGTTAAGCTATATAATCAGGAGTGGCGCATTGAGAGGCTGGGATTTCTCAGCCCAAAACAGGCACGGGAAAACTACTTGACAGGATTGGCAAAATGCGCTTAACTTTTGGCAAAGGGGAAAAGTGGACAAAATGCGCTTAAATAGTGTCCAAGAAATTGGGTGCGATACAATGGACAAGATCCAACTTATCCTGGAGTTCTCCATAGAGTATTTTTTGCATATAAAGGAGTTTCTTGGGCGCTTGATCCTTTTCAGGGGGAATCATTTTTCCCGGATTTGCAAAAGTTAGCACACCTTTTGGATATTGGAAACCTTTTTATCCGGGAAAAGGCCAAGTCAAATAAAAGAAAGGAGGCTTTATGGATTTTAAAATATATTATAAAAAATCTACTGTAATAATTATATTTATTATAGTAATTTTGGCCATTTTAATTGCAATACCCAATATTCTTAATTTTAACTGTAGGGCCGCTCGTACTTTTCCAATGTTGAAGCTTCAGGAAATATATGAAAAACAATTAAAATATTATAAAAACCATAATAAATATGCCACTTATTTTAATGAACTTGATAATTATAAATATCGTGGAAGCATATCATATGAGATTTATATGGGTAACGATATCGATAAGCATAAAGTCGCATATTGCTGCGATCCGGATGAAATAAAACGGCTTGAAAGTAGAATATTATATCATATCCCTGAATACCTGAAATTATATGTCAATAAAAATGGTTTTAATGCAATTGCGATAGGAAATATTGATAACGACGATGCTTGGGATATATGGATGATAACAGAAAAAGGTATCCTAATAGATGTCCAAAATGATTGCAAGCTGGAAAAAAATCCTTGGTAGGCAGGGCTTCAGCTGGTGAAACTATCTACTTTTTCAATTCTGCTCCTTGATGGCTCAAACCCGGTTGATGACCGCCTCATTGCAAAGACCTTACCAGCAATTCTGCAAGCAATGAATCATTATTCTCATAAGAACAAATACTCCCAAAGAAAATCTCTTTTTCGGAGCAAAATGGTAGGGTGGGGGCAAAGTCGCGATCAGGGAGGGGGCTTGACATAGAATTATAGAAAGGATGTTTAATGGGACGAGAAATTGCGGGGCACAGGCGGAGAAGGAGCGCAGGATTCGGTCGCGGATGCTTTTTTTACTTAAGGGCAAGGGTATGCTTCGGGGCAGTCTATTGACTTTTGAGACCCGGTGCGGGAAGCCGGGATGCAGATGTGAGCGAGGAGGACATCGTTTACCTCTACCTAGTTAACTATCTGCGCTTTGACCATTATCCCTCTTGATTCTTTACCCATACCATCATTCTGATAATGGTTTGCGGAATTGCTGGGGAGGCAGTGAAAGGCTTGAATGTTTCTTAATGTATGATACCATCATCAGATGATGATTTGTTTTTAGCCTCCTTGTTTCGGACTTTGAGGCGCGGAAAGGTAAAAAGTTTTTTGGGCAAAGGTGGTTAAATTATTTATTGCGAGGGTGGCGGAACTGGCAGACGCGCTGGACTTAGAATCCAGTGCTTAACAAGCATAAGGGTTCAACTCCCTTCCCTCGCACCAGAGGGATTGGAGCCCCTTGAACTATTTTTGTGTTTTAGGAGTTTAGAGTGAATGAACATATAAAGGAGCTAATTGAATGAAGGTTGAAGTTGAAGATTTAAGCAGTGTGGAAAAAAAGGTTATGGTTGAGATTCCTGCGGAGCGGGTTAAGGACGAGTTTGCTCTAGCCTATCAGGAGGTGCAGAAGCAGGCAAGGATCAAGGGATTTCGTCCGGGCAAGGCGCCGATGCGATTGGTTGAACAGCAGTTCAAGGATTATGTGCGAGAGAAGGTTCTGCGCAAGCTATTGGAGGACACAATAGACCTGGCGCTTGAGAGGAAACAGCTTAAGCCGATTATTGAGCCAATACTGGATTTTGGGGAACTGAAGCCTGATTCTGCTTTTAGCTACACTCTCAATGTGGAGGTTAAGCCAAAGGTTGAGTTCCTGCAATATCTGGGCTTGGAGCTTGAGCGTGAGATGTTTGAGGTCACGGATGAGATGGTGGACAAGGCGCTGAAGGAGCTTCAGGAGAAGAACGCGATTTTTCAGGAGCCAAAAGAGCCAAGGCCTGCGCAAACAGGTGACTTGCTGAATCTGGATATAACCGCGGAATATAATGGCAAAGTGTTTCCCCCTCTATCCGGGCAAGGTTTTCAATATATACTGGGCAAAGAGAGCGTAATTCCGGGTTTTGAGGACCATCTTTCTGGGCTCACTTTAGGGGAGAAAAGGACTTTCCATGTTAAATTTCCTGAGGATCATCCGTATGAGGAGCTAAAGGGAAAGGAAGTCGTCTATACAGTTGAGCTAAAGGGTCTGAAAGAAAAAATACTTCCTGAAATAAATGACGAGTTTGCTAAAGAGGTTGCGGGAGCCAAAGACATAGCGGATTTGAGAGAAAAGACGCGTGAGCGGTTTGAGCAGTATTTTCAAAGATTGGCAAGGAGCAGGCTGGAGAGGAATCTGCTGGATAAACTTGTGGAGTTGAATCCAGTTGAGGCGCCGAAGCGGCTGGTTCAAAAAAGAGCTTTGGAACTCGCAAGAAGATTTTGTCAGCAGATGCAGATAGATAATCCTACCAAGGAGGACCTGGAGGAATTGAGTAAAGATATTTTGCCAAGAGTTGAAAAAGATATTAAGGCTGGATTCTTGCTGGAGGCTATTATAGAGAAGGATGGGATCAAGCTTGACCCTGATAAGGAATCTGCGAAACTAAAGGAATTGTCGGAGCGCTACCGCATAGATGTTTCCAAGCTGGAAGACCAGCTTGGGAAGGAATCCCTTGAGGTTCTTAAGAGCCAGTGGCTTGAGGAGCAAGCTCTTGATTTTTTGATTTCTCAGTCTAAAATAAAAGATAAGAAGGTAAGACCAGAGGATGAGGAGATAAAAGAGGAAAAAGAATGAGTTTGATTCCAATTGTGATTGAGCAGACACCGCGTGGGGAGCGTGCTTATGATATTTATTCGCGGCTACTTAAAGACCGGATAATTTTTATCGGACAGCCGATTTCGGATGAGCTTGCAAATCTGATCATTGCTCAGCTTTTATTTTTGGAGAGCGAGGAGCCGAATAAGGACATCTATATCTATTTGAATTCTCCGGGAGGACTTGTGAACGCGGGCTTGGCGATTTATGACACTATGCAATACATCAAGCCTGATATCAGCACGGTCTGTCTTGGACAGGCCGCGTCAATGGCCGCACTTCTTCTGACCGCAGGTACCACTGGAAAGCGATTTGCGCTTCCAAATTCCCGCATCCTGCTTCATCAGCCCATGGGAAGCTTTTACGGGCAGGCGACGGATATTGAGATTCAGGCGAAGGAGATTTTAAGGCTCAAGGAGCGACTGAACCGGATCATAGCCAAACACACAGGACAGCCTGTGGAGAGAATCGCTCAGGATACGGAGCGCGACTTTTTTATGAGTGGCGAGGAAGCAAAGGCTTATGGTTTAATTGACGAGGTTATTGTGGAACGGAAGGCGATGGTTGAAAAAATAGCCGGGGAGAAGTAAGAATGGTTAAAAGGACAGAAGAGGTTTCTGGCACTCTGCGCTGTTCTTTCTGCGGGAAGAGCCAGCGTGAGGTTCGCAAGCTGATAGCTGGTCCCACGGTTTATATCTGCGATGAGTGCATTGAGCTTTGCAACGAGATCATTGCTGACGAGGCGGAGCGAGAGCGTGAGTTTTATCAAAATCGCGCCCGGATTCCTACTCCCAGGGAGATCAAGGAATTTCTGGACCAGTATGTGATCGGGCAGGAGCGCGCGAAGAAAATTCTCTCTGTTGCGGTTCATAATCATTACAAACGGATTTATTCTATGTCAGTAAGCGGAGATGTTGAGCTTCAGAAGAGCAATATCCTTTTGATTGGTCCCACTGGCACAGGAAAGACATTACTGGCGCAGACATTGGCGAAATTTTTAGATGTGCCTTTTACCATTGCGGACGCCACCGCGCTTACAGAGGCGGGATATGTGGGAGAGGATGTGGAGAATATCATTCTCAATCTGGTTCGGAACGCTGATGAAAATATAGAGAGAGCTGAGAGGGGAATTGTTTATATTGACGAGGTGGACAAGCTCTCTCGCAAAAGCGAGAACCCGAGCATCACCAGAGATGTTGGCGGAGAGGGTGTGCAACAGGCGCTTCTTAAAATTCTGGAAGGAACCATTGCCAATGTGCCGCCTAAAGGCGGAAGAAAGCATCCCCAGCAGGAGTTCCTTCAGGTCAACACCCAGAACATCCTGTTCATCTGCGGAGGGGCTTTTGTTGGGCTGGAAAAAATTATTGAACTACGGATGGCTGGCTCTGGCATTGGCTTTGGCGCAGAGCTTAAATCCAAGCTGGATAAAAATATCGGCGAGATTCTAATGCATTGTCAGCCGGAGGATTTGATCAAATACGGAATGATCCCTGAGTTTGTGGGAAGACTGCCAGTGGTGGCTTCGCTCAACGAGCTGGACGAGGAAGCCCTGGTGGAGATTCTGAGAGAGCCAAAGAACGCCTTGGTAAAGCAGTATCAAAAGCTGTTTGATTTTGAGAATGTCAAGCTGAAATTCACGGACGGAGCGCTAAGGAGCATTGCCCGCGAGGCTATTGCGCGTAAAATGGGCGCGCGTGGCTTGCGAGCTATACTGGAAGAGGTAATGCTGGATGTGATGTATGACATACCAAGCCGGAAGAATGTGCGTGGCTGTGTCATTAACGAGGAAGTCATTCTCAAAAGAGAAAAACCAATTTTGGAAATGGAAAAAGAAGTTGATGTCGCTTCCTGAAAGGATGAGCAATGTTTTATAAAGAAGAGGAGCACGGAAAACCGAGAAGCAAAACCGGGCTGAAAACTGTTCCGCTGTTGCCATTGCGCGACATAGTTATCTTTCCTTATATGGTAGTTCCGCTGTTTGTGGGAAGGGAAAAGAGTATCAATGCCCTGGAAGAGGCAATGAGCTCGGACAAGGGTATTCTTCTTTCTGCGCAGAAAAGCGCAAAGGCAAATGACCCAACGCCAGATGACATTTATTCTGTCGGGACTCTCAGCACAATTATACAATTGCTCCGGCTCCCGGATGGGACCGTGAAGGTGCTTGTTGAGGGAAAGCGGAGAGCAAGGATCATCCGCTACCTTCCTAGAATAGATTTCTATATGGTGGAGGTTGAGGAGATTGAGGAAAAGCCAGAAGCAGGGATTGAGACAGAGGCGCTCATCCGGTCCATCAACAGCACCTTTGAGACCTATGTTAAGCTGAACAAGAAAATCCCTCCGGATATGCTCGTGAGCGTGTCCGGGATTGACGAGCCTTCCAGACTAGCGGACACCATTGTCGCGCATCTAAACCTCAAGCTGGAGGACAAGCAGGAAATACTTGAGATTGAACACCCGAGCAAACGCCTGGAAAGGCTATACGAGTTGATGCAGGCGGAAATTGAGATTCTACAGGTGGAAAAGAAGATACGGGCTCGGGTAAAAAAGCAGATGGAGCGCACGCAAAAGGAATACTATCTTAATGAGCAGATGCGTGCGATTCAGCGAGAGTTGGGAGAGAAGGACGACATTCGCGGAGAGGTTCAGGAGCTTGAGGATAAACTGAAGAAGAAGAAGCTCAGTCCTGAGGCATTGGACAAGGTTCAGCGCGAGTTGAAAAAATTTAAGCTGATGAGCCCGATGAGCGCGGAAGCCACTGTGGTCCGGAATTATATAGACTGGATCCTGTCATTGCCTTGGACAGAGCAGACCGAGGATAAAATAGACATTGCCGAGGCGGAGAAGATTCTGGACGAGGACCACTTTGGATTGGAGAAGGTCAAGCAGAGAATCGTGGAATATCTTGCGGTGCAGAAGCTGGCGGGCAAACTGCGCGGACCAATCCTATGCCTGGTCGGAGCGCCCGGAGTGGGAAAAACCTCGCTCGGAAAGTCTATCGCACGGGCGATGGGAAGGAAATTTGTGCGCATCAGTCTGGGCGGTGTTAGAGACGAGGCTGAAATACGCGGGCACCGAAGAACCTATATCGGGGCGCTTCCAGGCAAGATCATTCAAGGAATGAGAAGAGCCGGAACCATCAATCCGGTGTTTATGCTGGATGAAATTGACAAGCTGAGCTCGGATTTTCGTGGAGACCCAAGCTCCGCGTTGATGGAGGTTTTGGACCCCGAACAGAATTATATGTTCCAGGACCACTATCTGGACCTGGATTATGACCTGTCCAAAGTTATGTTCATCGCAACCGCGAATCAGCTTCCGACCATCCCTGCCCCTCTCCAGGACAGGATGGAGATCATCCGGCTGGAAGGATACACCGAGATGGACAAGCTCCAGATTGCCAAGGGATGGTTGATTCCCAAGCAGATCAAGGAGCATAGTCTGGAAAATATCAAGATAGAATTTTCAGACAACGCCATCCTGACCATCATCCGGAAATACACGCGAGAAGCAGGCGTGAGGAGTCTGGAGCGCGAGATTGCGTCCATTATGCGCAAGATAGCCAAGGAGGTCGCTAAAAACAACAAGAACGAATTCAGCGTTAACTCCCAATCTGTGCAAAAATATCTGGGCATTCCTAAATATCGCTATGGCAAGGCTGAGGAGCAGGATAGGATCGGAGTTGCAACCGGGCTTGCCTGGACAGAGATGGGAGGTGACCTGCTGAATGTGGAAGTCGCGGTTGTGCCTGGAAAAGGCAAACTACTGATTACTGGCAACCTGGGAGAGGTGATGAAGGAAAGCGCAGAAGCCGCGATGAGCTATATCCGGTCCAAAGCAGATGAGCTTGGACTGGAGCCGGATTTTTACCAGAAGCTGGATGTCCATATTCATGTCCCAGAGGGCGCTATTCCCAAGGATGGTCCAAGCGCTGGAATAGCAGTCGCAACCGCCATCGCAAGCGCGTTTACCAAAGTGCCCATTAAGCACGATGTCGCAATGACCGGAGAGATCACGCTCCGCGGTAGAGTCCTTCCAATCGGTGGTCTCAAAGAAAAACTTCTAGCCGCGCATCGCGGAGAGATAAAGCAGGTGATCATACCAAAGGAAAATGAAAAAGACCTGGCGGATGTGCCTAAAAAAGTTCTGGACGACTTCAAGGTATTCTTGGTTGAACATATGGACGAGGTGCTATGCAATTCTCTCACCAGAGCAGTCCTCTGCAAAGCTCCTAAACTTCAGTCTGAAGAGGAAACAAAACCCGCGTCTTCGGAAATGCCCAAGTCTGACCAAGAGGACACTGCCCGGATTCAATAAGATATAAACATATCTGGATACATTTCATTGCTGAATCGTAAAGAGGTGTTTATCTGCCTTTGTTTTCGGCATTACATTGTTCGCGGACTTTTTAGTCTCTCACTAAAAGCACGCTTTAAGAATCCATTTCTAAAAATGTGAATGTTAGCTGGAATGCCTTTTTCTGGTCCTGAGGGTATTTTTCGGAGTGGCTCTGGACTTAAACAGAGTTTTTTGCATCTGGTTGAAAAATTTGATAGAGTATTAAGAAATAAAAATTTGCGATTTAGCAGGGGGAAGAGATGAGTCTGGAGAGTTTAAAGGAACTGATAAAGACAGGGAAGGCAAAGGAGAGCGAGGAAGAGGTTAAGAGATTATTGGGAGAGATAGATGCGGAGGTTATACTGAGCAAGGCGCTAATTCCTGCTATGGACGAGGTTGGGGAGCTTTTTCAAAAAGGGGAGTATTTTGTTCCAGAGCTTTTGGTTTCTGCGCGCGCAATGCAGAGGGCAATGGAGACAATCAAGCCTTTGCTTGCGGAAAAGGGAGTGAAATCAAGGGGCAGGGTTGTTTTAGGCACGGTTCGCGGAGACCTTCATGACATCGGCAAGAACTTGGTCAAGATGATGATAGAAGGAGCAGGGTTTGAAGTGATTGACCTGGGGATTGATGTTAGCCCGGAGAAATTTGTTCAAGCGGTTAAAGAGTATAAGCCGGGCATAATTGGAATGAGCGCGCTTTTGACCACTACTATGCTGGCGATGAAGGACACGATTGCTCTGCTCAAGAGCCAGGGTGTAAGAAACCAAGTTAAGGTGATGGTTGGAGGAGCGCCTCTTCGTCAGGAGTTTGCGGATGAGATCGGCGCGGATTTTTACGGAAAAGACGCAACAGAGGCAAAGAATTACGCCAAATTTGTTTATGAAGAGTGACTGATAAACAGATAGATGATAGGAAAGCGCAACTTTAGAGTAGTTTTCTGAAAGGACTTGCGAAAAGATAAAAAAATAGGTATAATAACTATCCGCATCTTGAAGTGAACTAATCAACTCAAACAGGAGGTTCTGGAGTAGTGAAGAAAAAGAGTTGGCAAATGTGCGTCAATCCGCTTTTTTAGCCTGAATGTGCTATTTTGCTGGGATTGGTCTGCCTTTTGATAACTTATAAGGAGGAAAAGATGCCGAGCAAAATTATATCCAATGAGAAGATAGCCCCGGAGATTTTCAAAATAGTTCTTGTTGCGCCTCAGATAGCGAAGAAGCATCGTGCTGGTCAGTTTATTATTTTGCGAGTTGGGGAGCGCGGGGAGCGGATTCCGCTTACGGTTGTAGAGAAGGACCCTCAAGCCGGGACTATTACTTTGATTTATCAGGTGGTTGGAAAGACCACAATGTGGCTTTCTGACAAGAAAGCTGGAGAGGAGTTGCAAGACCTGGTTGGACCGCTGGGCAATCCGACAGAGATAGAGAATTTTGGAAACGCTGTTGCGATTGGAGGTGGAGTTGGGTGTGCGTGCGTTTATCCGATTGCCAAGGCATTGAAGGAGGCAGGGAATCATCTGACAATTATCTGGGGCGCCAGGACAAAGGAGCATCTGCTTTTGGAGAAAGAGATAGCTGAGATAAGCGACCGGTTGGAGATTTGCACGGATGATGGAAGCAAGGGCACGCACGGATTTGTGAGCGAGGTTTTGAAGAGGATGATTGAGCAAAAGGAAAAAATAGATTATGTGATTGCTGTTGGTCCTGTGCCGATGATGCGAGCTATTGTGGAGCTTACCCGTGGACCCGGGATTAGAACTGTTGTTAGTCTGAACTCTATTATGGTTGATGGAACAGGGATGTGCGGGTCGTGTCGGGTTCTGGTTGGAGGGGAGAGGAAGTTTGCCTGCGTGGATGGACCAGAATTTGATGGTCATAAGGTTGATTTCAAAAATATGATGACGAGGCTACGGGTCTATAAGGAGTTTGAGGACCTGGCAAAGGAGAAGTATCAGGAGGAGCGGGGAAGATAAAGATAGTGAGATTAAAATCGCTCGCGCGATAGTGTATTAAAAAATTAGTGAGGTACAAAAATGGGGGAACAAGAGGAAAAGAAATCGGCTAAGAAGGAAAAAATTCCGCGTCAAAAAATGGCGGAGCAGGAGCCAAAAGAGCGGATAAAAAATTTCCAGGAAGTGCCTTATGGGTTCACGCCTGAGCAGGCAATGCTAGAGGCAAGCAGATGCTTAAAATGTAAAAAGCCTAAATGTGTTGATGGCTGTCCGGTCAACATCAACATTCCGGAATTTATATCTCTGATTGAGCAGGGAAAATTTATTGAGGCCGCCTGGAAGATCAAGGAGCAGAATGCTCTTCCTTCTATCTGTGGCAGGGTTTGTCCACAAGAAGAGCAATGCGAGAAACTGTGTGTGCTGGGCAAGAAACAAAAGCCTGTGTCCATTGGATACCTTGAAAGATTTGTAGCTGACTATGAGCGTGCGAGCGGGAAAATTCAACTGCCGAAAATTAGACCTAAGACCGGGAAGAAAGTGGCTATTGTAGGTTCTGGTCCAGCGGGCTTGACCGCGGCTGGTGAGCTTATAAAGCTCGGACACGATGTCACTATTTATGAGGCACTTCATCTTCCAGGCGGTGTGCTTGTGTATGGCATCCCTGAGTTTCGTCTGCCAAAGGCGATAGTTCAGGCAGAGGTTGAATATCTCAAGGCTCTGGGCGTGAAACTTGAGGTGGATGTTGTAGTTGGAAAAACTATTACGGTTGATGAATTGTTTGAGCAGGGAGTTGATGCGATGTTTATTGGAACAGGCGCTGGTCTTCCGCAATTTATGGACATTCCTGGCGAGGAACTCAATGGGGTTTATTCCGCAAATGAATTTCTTACCAGAAATAATCTGATGAAGGCGTTTAAGTTTCCGGAATATGATACGCCCATCCTGCGTGGGAAAAAAGTCGCGACCATCGGTGGTGGAAATGTCGCAATGGACTCGGCAAGAACAGCTTTAAGGCTTGGCGCGGAGAAAAGCTATATTGTTTATCGTCGCTCTCGCGCGGAAATGCCAGCGCGGATTGATGAGATAGAGCATGCGGAGCAAGAAGGCATAGAGTTTCATCTGCTCACGCTTCCGCTTGAGATTTATCCAAATGAGCAGGGCTATGTTAAGGCGATGAAATGCCAGAGGATGCAACTAGGGGAGCCGGACGAATCAGGAAGACGGCGTCCTGTGCCAATTCCAGGGTCAGAATTCATAATGGATGTGGACATAGTGATCGTGGCAATTGGAAATCGGCCTAATCCGTTGATACCCCAGACCACTCCGGGGCTTCAAACCCAGAAATGGGGCGGAGTTATTGCTGATGAGGCAACCGGAAAGACGAGCCGGGAGCATATTTACGCAGGAGGGGACATTGTCACAGGAGCCGCTACTGTTATCCTTGCAATGGGCGCGGGCAAAAAGGCGGCTTATGCCATTCACAAGGAGCTTACTGGCGAAGACCTGTCCGCATCTTTGCCAAAGGGTGAAAATAAACAAGAGTAGAAAGTCAATAGCCTGATAAAAAAATCCTTAGTGGTATATGGAGGGGGTTGGTCGTTTATTCATAAGCTTGCCTGATGCTTGTTCAAAGGCTAAGATAACAGGCAAAGGAGAAGGTATGACAGAAAATTTTAATGCTCATCCTGCGCAGATAGAACTGGCAAGGATTTTCAGCTCAGACTATTTGCTCGGACCGCCTCTCAGTGAGCAATCGGTTCGTCTGGTATGTCATTTATTCACACCTGAAGAGGCAGAGGTTGCCAGGCATCTTCCGTTTTACTATCCACGCAAGGCTGAGAAGATTGCGAAGCGTGCAAATAGGAAGGTTGAAGAGATTGCTCCGATTCTTGAAAAGATGTCTGAGAAGCGCGTGATTTTGAAATTAAGGAACGGATACGCGTTAATTCCGCTCATACCCGGTATCTTTGAGTATTCACTCTGGAGCGGAAAGGATACAGAATGGCATCGTGAGTTTGCGAGGCAGATCAATGCGCTTTACGCGACTGGTTATGCCCGGAAATATAATAAGCAGGGAAAGGTTCCTGCCATACGGATAATTCCGGTGCAGAGCATAGTTCCTGTTAAGAGCCAGGTTGTGGATGAGGCTTTGTTTTCAGAACTGCTAAAGCATCATACGGATTTTGGGGTTCTGAATGTGTGCCAGTGCAGACAGGCGGCTCATTTTTCCGGAAAGGATTGCAAGCGTAGCTCGCCAGAGGATGGTTGTTTATTGTTCGGGAGTTTTGCCACAGGAGCAATTAAGCGAGGGGACGCGAGACGGGTTAGCAGGTCTGAGATGGAGAGCATAGCTAAAGAACGCTGGGAGAAGAAGCTGGTGTTCTGGTCAAGTAATGTTAATCCGAGAAATCCGAATGCTATCTGCACCTGTTGCGATTGCTGTTGTCATCTTTTAGAATCCGTGAACCGATTTGGAGGAAAAACGAGCTTGAGCCAGCCTAGATTTAAGGTTCAATACGATAGCTCTGTTTGCACTGATTGCGGACTTTGCGTTAAAGCCTGCAACACTTATGCGCATACGCTTTTTGAGAAAAAGCATAGATTTGACCAGGGTAAATGTATAGGTTGCGGGGTCTGCGTTCAGGAGTGCAAGGGGAAGGCGTTAAAGCTGGTTGAAAATCCTGAATATGCGCGTCCTTATCCCAGCTACAAATCTCTTTTGCTAAAAGTCATTATTTTTATGACCTGGGCTAGACTCAAAATGAAATTCCAGCATTAAAGAATTCTTGACCAATCCACTGGTTCGGGATAATCTATAAGTATGTATGAGACCAAAGCGAATTTAATTCTGGCGTCAGCGTCTCCTCGCAGGCGTGAGCTTTTGAGCAGGGTAGGGATAAAGTTCAGTGTTATTCCGAGCAATTTTGAGGAGGAGTCTTTAAAGAGTTGTGGGGAAGTGAAGCCAGAGCTTTACGCTCAGGAGTGCGCTAAAGTAAAGGCTGAAAAGGTTATGGACCTGCCGGATTCTGGCAGGGATTTCTGGTTTCTGGGCGTTGACACGATAGTTGTGATAGATGATTTGATTCTGGGCAAGCCCAAGAGCAAGGACGAGGCGCGCGAGTTTTTGAATCGGCTTTCAGGCAGATGGCATAAAGTTATTACCGGCTATTATCTTTATCATCGCTTGAAAAAGGAGCGTGTTTTCAATGTGGTTGAGAGCAGGGTTTTGATCCGGAAGATGAGCGCTGAGGAGATAGAGGCTTACATAAACACGGATGAGCCTTATGACAAAGCTGGGGGATACGCGGCGCAGGGGATAGGCGCGGGATTGATTGAAAAGATAGAAGGGTCATACACAAATGTTGTTGGTCTACCTCTTGCGGAGTTGCTTAGCGATATGCTCAGGCTTGGATTGATTGAGCCTTGCAAACAGGGATGAAGAGATGTTTTGCGCTGAGGAGTTAAAGCGGAATCTGGAGCAGGTTAGGCAGAGGATTAAGAGTGCGGCGGAGCGAGTCGGGAGGAATGCTGATGATATTAAGCTGGTGGCTGTGAGTAAGACCAAGCCGGTTGAGATGATTAAAGATGCGCTCTCGCTTGGTCAATATGATTTTGGAGAGAACTATGCGCAGGAGTTAAGGGATAAGATGGCGGAGATTTCAGATGCGCGCATCAGGTGGCATTACATTGGTTCTCTTCAGAGGAACAAGGTAAAGTATCTGGTCGGGAAAGTGGCTTTGATTCATTCTATAGATTCGGTTTCTCTTATTGAGGAGATAGAGAAGCGGGCAGGGTCTCAGGGCATAAAGGTTCCGATTCTTCTGGAGGTTAAGCTGAGCGAGGAGGATAGCAAGAGCGGGATAGAGCCATCGGGGCTTGTCTCGCTTGCAGAGAGGGCGCTTGGGGCTAAGGCTATTGAGCTTAAGGGCTTGATGACTATGCCACCTTATTTTGAAGACCCTGAAAAGGCGCGTCCTTATTATATAAGGTTGAGGCAAATTCGGGATGAGCTGGAGAAGAAACTGGGAGTGAATTTGCCGGAGTTGAGTATGGGTATGAGCAATGATTTTGAGGTTGCGATAGAGGAGGGCGCGAGTTATATCCGGGTTGGCACTGCTATTTTTGGAGAGAGGAAAGGATGAAGCAGGAGATAGGAATAATTGGAGTTATTGGCGCTGGCAAGATGGGCGAGGCGCTGATCGCGGGTTTGATTGGGTCTGGGTTTGATGCTGGGAAGATTATGGCGTATGACCCGGATGCGGATCGTGTTGATAAGATGCGTAATGAGTATGGAATTAAGGTTCAGAAGAGCAATCCGGACCTGGTCAAAAGCTCTGATGTCGTGATTCTGGCAGTTAAGCCTCAGCAGATGGACAGGGTTCTGGATGAGATAAGCTCTTCAGTGAGGGTTAAAAATCCGGTTTTAATTTCCATTGCCGCGGGCGTGAAGACTGAAACCATTAAGGCGCATCTTGGAGATAACTTGAGATTAGCCCGGGTTATGCCGAATACTCCAGCATTGATCCGTGAGGGAGTGAGTGCATATTTTGCGTGTTCGGGGATGAGTATTGATGATAAGGCAAAGGTTGAGATGGTTCTTGCCGCGCTTGGCAAGGTTTTTGAGGTTGAGAAGGAGGACTTGCTGGATGCGGTGACCGGGTTGAGCGGAAGTGGTCCTGCGTATGTGTTTATGATGATAGAGGCTTTAGCGGACGCTGGTGTTAAGATGGGGCTTACGCGCAAACTGGCTCAGGATTTAGCGGTTCAGACCTTTATAGGCTCGGCTAGGATGGTGCAGTTGAGCGGGAAGCATCCTGCGGAGTTAAAGGATATGGTGGCGTCTCCGGGAGGGACCACAATTGCTGGCTTGAGCGTTCTTGAGCAGGGTGGAATGAGGGGGCTGTTGATTAAGGCAGTTGAATCTGCTACAATAAGAAGTAGAGAACTGGGTGGAGGGAGCATAAAGAAGGATAAGAAAGTGGAGAGAAGGATAAGGAGGAAGAGATGAAGCTGACGCCGATGGAGATTTCTGGGAAGAAGTTCAAGAAGCGGTTTCGCGGGGTAGATGCTCAGGAGGTTAATGAGTTTTTAGAGATGGTATCGTCTGAGATGGAGGATTTGATTCGTCAGAATCGGTATCTTGAGGAGGAGTTGAACCGGAAGAACGCTGAGCTATCAGATTTTAAGTCTCGTGAGCAGACCTTGAAGGACACATTGATTCTGGCTCAGAAGCTGGCGCGAGATATGAAGAACAATATGGCAAAAGAGGCTCAGGTGATTTTATCAGAGGCAGAGATAGAGGCTGAGAAGATAGTTAGAGGGGCTCACGAGCGGGCAATGGAGCTTGAGAAGGACATAAGGGAGTTAAAGAATCAGCGCTTGAAGCTAATAGAGGAGATTCGGTCTATAATAAACACTCATATCAAGCTGTTGGATGTTGCTGAGGAATCAGTTAAGCTGAAGGAGTCAGAGGAGGAAAAGGTTCAGAGAATTTCAACTAGTCGTTCTAAAACCTCTGAATGACAGAAACGCTCGGTATATGTTTTTATCAGGTCAAGCCTGGCGGGGTTGTGTTATCAATTTATGCTCAGCCCGGAGCAAAGAAATCCTGCTGGCAGGGATTAACCGGTGATGGTCATCTTAAAATTCGTGTCCATTTGCCAGCAATACAGGGCAAAGCCAATCAGGCATTGATAGAATTTCTGGCGCAAGAACTCTCTTTGCGAAAAATGGATATTGAAATACTTTCTGGAGAGTTTTCCCGAAAAAAGCGCGTTTTTATAAAAACATCCAAGCCAGAGCAGGTTATTGAGATGATTAAAGGGAAGATTTAACTAATCCTTCTCCTTCTAAGCCTGTCCAGAGCCACTGCAATAATAATGATTGCGCCAGTCACTATCTCCTGGACCCAGTTTGGAAATCCCATCTGGGAACAGCCAGAGCGGATCGTGGTCATAATCAAAGCTCCTACCAGAGAGCCCAGCACAGAGCCTTCTCCTCCGGATAAAGAGCCTCCGCCAATCACCACTGCGGCAATCACATCCAGCTCCAAGCCAACCGCGACCGTTGGGTCTCCAACAGTTAGCCTTGAGAACTGCATCAAGCCGGAAAGACCAGCAAAGAATGACCCAAGTGTATAAACAATGAGCTTGACCCGGTCTGTGGGAACCCCGGATACCCGGGCTGTGTTTTCATTGCTTCCAATAGCAAAAATATAGCGACCCAGTCGTGTATAGGTAAGCAAAAGCCAGACCATAATTGCGAGCAATATCATCAGCCATACTCCAGGGGATACAATCATCCAGCGCTCGCTAGGCTTGAGAGCAGAAAGAAGATTATTGAGCCAGATCATCGGCGCATCAACCTTTTGCTCATTTGCCAATCCCTTGGCAACCCCACGCACAATAAGCAGAGTGCCAAGCGTCACTATGAATGGAACTACCTTTAAGAGCGTGATCAAAACGCCGTTAACAAAACCGCAGAGCGCTCCAGCTAAAATCCCTGCAAGCGCGCAAAGAAAAGGATTTAATCCGAGATTCAAAAGAAGCGCAATGACCACTGTGCTCAAGGCGATCACAGAGCCAACTGAAAGGTCAATCCCGGCTGAAATAATCACTAGAGTCATTCCCAGAGCCGCTGTTCCAACAATCGCTGTCTGCCGAAGAATAGTCTCAATGTTCCTACTGCTCCTGAAGCTCTCCGGACCTATTGCGGAAAAAAGCGCAAAGACAAAAACCAAGCCCAGCAAAGGTCCAATGATATTGAGCCATTTGCTTAAATTGAATCTCTTTTTTGCCAGAGAATTTTCAGCGCTTTTCAAGCTGATTTCATTTTAATGCATAATTTTGAGGAATCAAAAATAGTCCAGGAGCTATTTTAGTAGCATTGACTTGTGCAACCTGGATGCTGTTGAGCGCAGGCAGAGTTAGGGTCAATTTCTCCGAATTCATCAATCGGCAAATAGCAAAGAATCTGCTCGCAATACACATCTGCCCAGCATGGATTTGACTCATAACAATATCCACTAAACCCGGACACGCACACAGGGCTCCATTCTGCGGCACACATGCAACTTCCTGTATAATAGCAGTCTTTGGGACAGCAATTACAGCATTGCCATTGCTGGAAATCCTGATCATCGCAATCCGGCCCGTTCCGATTCTCATATCTGTCGCAATTTATATACCAGCCGTCATAATCCTTATCCACGCATGTAGAGCATTTGCTCCAGTTATCCGGATCAGAATCATCGCAGTCCGGTCCGTTTCCGCAATGCTCTCCATATCCGTCCTGGTCAGAATCAACGCATTTCTGAGAAATCTGGATTGTCCAGGAATAACCTGCTGGAGTTGGGTCTGTGTTCAGCGCAAGGTCTATTGCCCGGACTGAAAAACTATGCTCGCCAGATGCAAGCTGAGAGTAATTTTTAGGAGATGCGCACTCATTCCAGTCCTCGGAATCCAGCTTGCACTCAAAGCTGACATTCTCTTCATTGCTTTTGAATTCAAAAGTTGCGCTGGTAAGCTCGCTTGGATTTGCTGGAAAAGAATCCAGAATGGTCTCAGGAGCAATCGTATCAATAGCCCAGCTATACTTTGCTGGAGTCGCATCAATTAGACCGGTTTTGCTGATGGCTTTAACCTTGAAAATATGAGCGCCATCCGCTAATCCAGTATATAGCTTTGGTGATTTGCATCTTGTCCAACCAGTATCATCAAGCTTGCATTTATAAGCGCAGGCAGACCTGTTGCAGGAAAACGCAAACAGGGCAGAGCTGGAATTAGTTAGCTTTGAAGGATAAAGCGTGAGATAAGTTTGAATATAAGAGGATTGAGCATTTTGCGCCAGCTCTAAAACCGCATTCTCATCATCAGTCAAGCGCGCGTTTGAACCATCATCACAGAACAGAAAAAGCATCCCTAAAACCGCTAACATAGCCAGGTTAAACAAAATCCTCATCTGTCCTCCTTAATTATCTGATGCTATGCCCGGATAAATAGTTTTGCCACAACTGAGCTTCCCCCCATTCGTTGGACAACTTTTTGCCTGATTTATGTTAGACCCTTCGTATGCCGATTCTCCGCATCCGCCCCTCGCCGGGAACCATTAGAAAAAATATCCGGCATCTGCTCTAGCGTCTGCTTCCTCCACTGCATAACCTGACCCGGATGAAGATGTTAGTATTGGGCGATTTCATTTACCCGCTCCCCCCTTTGCTCCCTAACAGCGCGATTTTTGCCTTAAACTCCGCGCTATGCCGCTTCAGTTTCCCGATCATTTTTACCCACTGTTCTGGACCCAATTTTATCCCGAAAACCTAACTTAACCACCTGTCCAGGTTTTGGGGGGAAGCTCTCAAGTCACGCTTAGGATTTTGCAAAGTTCTTGCTTCAATTTGTCTTTCCGTAGCGTAAAAAATGTTTTGAAATTAGACAACGAAAGATCTGTTTCGGGAATCAAGTGTTTTTTCATATACTCTTTTCTGTCTTCTTCGTTTGGATGCACCTCTGCAATCCAATTAATAAATTCGGTATTACTTTTCTCCTGGTTTTGGATTCCCGGAAGCAACTGTAGGTTGGGAAGCCGATCTACATTGTCGATATAAAAGTCAATATCTGATTCTGAAATTCCCAGTTTGAGCAGTTTTGGTTTTCTAAAGAGGCTTTTCGGGTGGATGTGGTCTATATGGAATTTGTTACGGAAATCAAAGGAGGGATAAAGTAAAGCAAGAGTAGAGAATGTATAGCCCTCCCCATATTTATAGGAGAGCATGTTTTCTATATCATCTTCGGTAATTATAAGGGACTTGTTCGTTCCCTTGAATTTGTCAATCACTTTATCTAAGGGAAACTTATCTGAATTCTCACGCAGTATCTCTCTCATTGGGCGTAGCACAGAATCTGGAGTACCGCCGAACACACTGTTAACCAAGGCAAGGATCAACCAGCGTTGTATTGCTTTGCGGTCGTCTGCATACTGTCCGGCCAAATCAAAATTCTTTGGGATATCTTTCTTCATAAGATAATATGCTATTGGGATAATTGCCTGGTTTGAAGTAAGGGTATCACGATTATATCCAAAGCCGGATACCAATTTAACAGCCCCACGAATAGCGGATGTAATTTTGTCCCATCGTTCTTCAATACTACTCATGTTGCTCTTATTGAAATTGTCCACTTTGAATGCAATATCATTTATGTCAGCAAGAACAAGACTACTTTTTAAAACAAAGTCTTTATTGAACTCGAAGCCATCTCCTATTTTGTTAAGCTCATCAACGAATGAAGTGATTTCTTCCCGAGCATCCCCTTTCCATTGAGCTGTGGCAATTGATAGTAAGAGGTCTGAGTAGCTCAACTTAACCCCGCCGCTGTTGAGTCGGACGAAGATATTTAGTACCTTGTGAAGCCCCTTCTCTCCTTCACTGGTATCAACAATCCCATCCTTCACAAGATAATAGTTAATCACCATGCTTTTGTGAACAACCTCCCACAGCTTGAACAGCGTCTCATTTGCGAATTTTGCCTGATCGTCTGGTTTCTTCATCAATCCAGAATTGACCAGGTAATTATTTACCTGATACATTTCTTTTATATCCAGAATATCCCCCACCTTGAACCAGAAAGTATCATCATTTTTTATTTTGGATTCATCGTCGGTCAGAAACGCAAAGTCATAACGCATGTCGATATCCTCACCATTCTTTTTAGGGGCGAGCAGATTGAGGTAGAGTTTACGGATTGGAAATGCCTGAGGATTGTCCCACCTTTTTCTCGGCTTCTTATAAGCGTAAGAGCCCTTGAGCCCGATGTATAGGGCAGTCAAGCGTTGCTGGCCGTCTAAAATACCAGTAATGTCATCTTGACCGCTTACATTAGCCTTCGGGTTATGGGACATGTCACGCTTATGATAATCACGCACGAATTCATAGAACTGATAGTTGCCCGCGTTTTTCTTTTCTACATACCAAAATAGAAAGGACCCGATAGGGTAGTCACGCATTAGAGAGTCAAACAAAAGACAAATTCGATCCGGATCCCAGACGACCTCCCGCTGGATCGCAGGCAGTAGATACTTCTTAGAGTGAATATTCTCGACTGCTTCTTTGATCGTTATCGGTGTTTGAAACGCCATTGGTAACCTCCTTTTATATTTATATTGCCTCCGACTCTGAGCTTCCCCCATTCATTGGACAACTTTTTGTCCGATTTATGTTAGATCCTTTGCATGCGAATGAATTGCTTTTGGGCAACCCGGAAAGAACATCACCTAAAAGGAGCGAGCCCAAAAATTCCGAAGCCGTCCCTTTTCGGCTTTTCTTTCCTGAATCAATCTTATATCTCTTTACCAACCTTGTCAGCATCCAACTCGCCTCCCTGATAGACCTACTCCGGAGTCGCATAGTCCAGAGCCTGATGAAACCGCAGACGATTGTAAAACCGAGAATACCTCCCCAGCCGATTCTCCGCCTCCGAACGGTCCTGATAGTCGCGCAGGTAAATCTCCTCGTATTTCACCTTTCGCCATAAGGGCTCAATGAAGATGTTGTCATAGACCCGACCTACATTATTTATATTTTATCATACTTGCTTTTATGTCCAAAAAATTTATATTCTTCTCAAATGTTCCGTGCTGGAATTATAACAATTTCTCAAGATACAGCTAAGAGCAAGGTTTCTGATTCTCTGGTGGCGCTAGAGGAGCACTGCTATTATGATTGAACAAAATTGTTTTGCACTGAACCGGATAATTGCTCCTTCAATGGGAATTCAGGAGTTCTTTGAATTCGCATACTCTACAGGCATCCGCAAAGTGGAGCTACGAAACGACCTTGGAGCAAAGAATGCTATTGACGGTCTCAGTCCTTCTCAAGTAGCTAAAATGGCATCTGACAGGGGGATCAATATACTCTCAATCAATGCTCTGCAGAAATTCAATTTAGGTTCTCATAAGCAAAATGCGCTCTCTGAGCTTTCGGAGCTTATTGAACTGGCAAAAGCCATCAGTTGCAGGGCAATAGTGCTTTGCCCGAATAATGACCCGAAAGATGCGCGCAATAAAGAACAGCAAATAGCGGAAACCATTGATGCGCTCGCAACTTTTGGACCTCTTTTCACAAAAGCAGGGATACTGGGTCTGATTGAACCACTTGGATTCTCAATATCATCGCTCTCATCATTGCTTGTTGCTCAGGAATGTATCCGCAAATCCGGATTTAGCTGTTATCGCGTTGTTTATGACACATTTCATCATTACATTGGTCCGGATGACTTAACTATTCTCGGGAAAAATTACGATGTAAAATACACAGGCTTGGTTCATATTTCAGGAGTTGAAGATGACATACCTATCTCTCAATACCATGACCAGCATCGTATCCTGGTGGGTCCCAATGACCGGATGAAAAGCAAAGAGCAAATCCTGCTTCTGCATAGACTAGGCTTTAGTGGCGATTTATCCTTTGAACCCTTCTCTCCACAAATCCAGAACCTTAGCCCAGACAAACTCGCATACGCTATCCAAAAAAGCATTGAATTTATCCTCTCCTGAAAAAGTAGCCTGTATTCAGCTTGTCCAGTATATCCTTGCTGAAGGTTGATAGCTGGTATTGAGGGGAAATAGCCAATAGGGAATAACGAATTCCAAATTCCAAAGCCCGAATTCCGAGTTGCGAAAGGATGATTCTGCGTTAAAATTGCTGGTGGAGTTATGCAAGGGGCAAGAAATCAGTTAAAGTTGTAGGGAAAGAATTCTCGGGTATATTGAGCTCAGAAGATTGGGACTCCCGCGTTTGCTGAGCCTTGTGCGGATAAGGGGGTTGCCTGCACAGCGTTGAATTTGCGTTTAGATAAAAAATCAGTTTTGAGAAAAAGAGGAGGATTTGAGATGAGACCTCGGGTGAATGTCGGGATTATTGGAGCAGGTCGGATTGGGAAGATTCATAGCGAGAATATTGTTTTCCAGATTCCAGCCGGGAGGCTTAAGGCGATTGCGGATGTGAATTTGACTCCGGAGATGGAGTCCTGGGCAAAAGATTTGGGCGTGGAAAAGGTCTTGAAAGAGCCAGAGGCTTTACTTGGGGACAAGGATATTCAGGCAGTGCTAATTTGCTCATCAACAGACACTCATGCTGACTTTGTAGTGAAGTGCGCAAAAGCTGGAAAGCATATCTTCTGTGAAAAGCCAGTTGACCTGAGTATAACAAAGGTGGCACAAGCGCTCTCCGCAGTAAAACAAGCAGGGGTTAAACTTCAAGTCGGATTCAATCGCCGGTTTGACCATAATTTCAGGCGCATTCGGGAGCTTATTGAATCAGGCGCAGTTGGTGATATTCATTTGATCCGGATTAGCTCACGCGACCCAGCGCCTCCGCCTCCAGATTACATCAAGGTTTCTGGCGGTATATTTTTAGATATGACAATTCACGATTTTGATATGGTGAGGTTCCAGTCCGGAAGCGAGGTAGTAGAGGTTTTTGCAACAGGAGCGGTTTTGATTGACGAGGAGATTGGCAAAGCTGGAGATGTGGACACAGCAGTTATTACGATGCGTCTCGCAAACGGCGCCTTGGCTGTAATTGACAACTCTCGCAAGTCCGCATACGGTTATGACCAGCGGGTTGAGGTATTCGGGTCCAAAGGCGCGGCAATAGCGGAGAATGAAACTCCTAACACTGTCAGGCTATCAACTGATAGCTGTGTTATGGCTGAGAAACCGCTTTACTTTTTCCTTGAGCGCTACAAGGAGTCCTTTGTAGTGGAACTGCGTGCGTTTATAGATGCGATTTTGAAGGATACAGACCCTCTGGTCACTGGAGAGGATGGGCTTCAGGATTTGCGTGTAGGCTTAGCCGCGAAGAAATCTTTAGAGGAAAAGCGAATAGTTAAATTATCCGAGATACCGATTGAATAAAGAATTGCAGACAAGAGTTTCTGGGGGCATTTAGTAGGGATACGCCTGCGCCACAAATTGAAATCTGGTGCGAGGAGGGGGAATTGAACCCCCATGGCTTATTTATTAGCCACAAGGTCCTCAGCCTTGCGCGTCTACCATTTCCGCCATCCTCGCGAAACAAAAGCAGATAACCAATCCGCGCTTAAAAGCGAATTATTTGTTCCCGGGCGTTTCTGGTCCTGGGGCTGGCGCAGTTGGAGCTTCGGGTCCGGGCAAAGAAGGCGCTGGCTCAGTTGGAGAAGGCGCGCTCGGCAGAGACCGCGATGCGGCTCCGGGGCTTGGCGCAACTGGAGAAGGAACGATTGGCGCGTTTTCTTCTACTGGAGCCGGAGGCGCAATCGGTCCCTTTTTCTGAATCTGAGACGCCCTGAAGCTCAATCCCAGGCTCATCAGCACAAAGATCACACCTAGCACAATAGTGACCTTTACCAGAAAGCTCTGTCTGCCACTCGCTCCTCCAAACACGGTTGAACTGGCTCCTCCAAACGCGGCGCCAAGGTCAGACCCTTTGCCCTGCTGAAGCAAGATAACCAGGATCAAAAGCACCGCAACAATAATATGAATCGTATATAAAGCAACTGCCATAGCCAGATATTATAACTACTTTTTTAGATTTGTCCAATGGAGCTAGGAGTCAAGAGTTGGGAATTGGGAGTTCGGAATTCGCTAATTCCCAATTCCGAGTTCCTAATTTCCGGTTTTTGGAAAAAACAGGATGATAAATCGCACTCCCTGTTGAGCAAAACTTTTTTCAACCTCTGCTTCCCTGCGCTTAAAGCTTTGCCAGTCCCGTAATTCTTTTTTAGACCATAACACCTCAGAGACCGCAAGAGCACGCGGGAATAATTTTGCCATAATTTTTCTCTCAGGCGCTCGCTCTCCCCAGAGATTGCCCTGTCCACCAAGAACCAGCTTTTCCTGCTCATCGCTCATCCCATCAGGAACCGGCTCAAACAGATACACCCGCTTAAGTTTCCAAGGCCAATCCGGATAGTCCAGATACCAAGGGTCAACCGGAGAGACAACAACTCCGTGTCCAGAAGCTGTCACAGGCTTGATGGGCTTGGTTGAACGCCAGGCTTGAGCAACTGCTCCTTCTGGAAGACAGTCAGCCATCTCGTCCCAGACAATCATCCTTCGGTTTATATCAAGAAAGGTTTTGTTCAGCCGATTAACAAAATAACATTGCAAGCCCTTTTGACCCTTTTCAGCAAGGTTCTTCTCAATCTCAATGTTCTCCGCGAAATCATCCCAGTCCTTTGCCAGAACCTCGTCAGAGCCAGTGTGGATATAATAGGAAGGGAAAATTTCTGTGATCTCCCTGAAGAGTTTATCCAGAAAAACATAAACCTCATCCTTGCCCGGACAAAGAATGTTGCTATGTATTCCAAAAATTTTGCTCACCTCCACGGGCTTGCCAGAGCAAGAAAGCTCTGGATATGCCGCAAGAAGAGCAGTACTATGCCCAGGAACATCTATCTCTGGCTGAATAGTTATCTGTCTCGCCTGCGCATAAGCCACAAGCTCTTTGAGTTGCTCCTGTGTGTAATATCCGTCCTTACCTCCGACCTGGTGTAATTTTGGAAAAACCTTGCTCTCAATCCTCCAGCCCTGGTCATCTGTAAGATGAAAATGTAGGACATTCAATTTAATCCGAGCCATTGCGTCCAGGACTTGCTTAACCTTTTCCATGCTGAGAAAATTCCTCGCAGGGTCAAGGAGAAGCCCGCGATGAGGAAACCGCGGATAGTCAAGGATATTCAAACACACAGCGGAGCGGTTGTCATAAGAGCTTTGAAAAACCTGCAAGAGGGTCATTGCGCCATAAAACAATCCGCTCGGGTGTGTTGAGGAGACCAGAATCCTTTCTGGTTCTATATCCAGAATATAGGCTTCTTTGCCCAGGTTTTTAAGAGCCGGGTCTTGTTTCAATTCAAATAGAATAAACCCTTTCTCAGTTTTTGCCTCTGATATTTTGAGCGAGAGTCCGGAATCCACTTTCAAAAATTGCGCGAAAATTTCTGCGCTCTTTTTAAGTTCTTCAGAGGACACGGGCGACAGAATGAGTGAGGTTTGTTCGTTTAACTGGAAAACCCCGGGCTTCAGAGCCATCTGCGCTGGAAGGGGGATCAAGCCTAATGACTTTTTAGAAGCGCTATTGCTTAAACCAGAGCTAATTGTAAAATAAATCATCAGCGCTGATAAAACTGCCAGTATCATTTTTTCCCTGCTCATTTTTCCTCCCTTGATTCTTTTCCAGATATTATATTGCAATCCTGATTCGCTGTGAAGCGAGCGGTTAAGTCCATCTGGATGAAATTTTTGAGCCTGAATAGATAAAGTGTTAAAATATAAAATATGGGCAAGAGAGTAAGGCTGAAATTTGCCCAGCATGGCAAATTGCTTCAGAATTTTCTGAATTCGCTTTCCCAAGGCCGTCTCAGTATTCCTGTTAAGGAGAAATATGAAACTGGACAGGAACTGGAGGTTGAGTTTATTCTTCCTGATATTTCCGAGCCTCAAATCATCAGGGCTAGGGTGGAGTCCCAAACACAGCAACCTCCGGAAATCAGGGTTGCCATCATCAATCAAGAAGAAGTGGACAGACTTATGGACCGGCTTGCAGAAATTCCTTCTTACAATGAATTTATAGAAAGCCAGAAGCAGAAAAAGGTTGAGATACAAGAAAGCCAAGAAGAGGTTGTTTTGAAAGGAGGGGATGAGGAGAGGGAAAAACCTGATGAGCCTGAAGTTGTGCTCAAGATTATAACCCCGGAGCAAAAACCATGTCCAGAAAAAGCAGAAATCAAAGAGAGGATTCCTACAAAAGAGGCTAAAAAAGCACAGCCTAGAAAAACCCCAATTATGCGCGAAGAGATTTATTCCCACTCTGAAAATACTGAGCGCATAGAATCCAGCGTCCGCTCTGAGGAAATAGAAATTGAAATCAAACAACCTGAGCATGCAGATGAGCGGAAGCAGAAGAAGGCTCCGCTGATCCGGGAAGAAATCAGGCACAAGCCGAGCGAGGCAAAGAAGGAAATCCCTGTAAAGCCTGAGCCTGAAAAGGCAGAAGCAGAGGTTGCGGAGCCGGAGAAGAAAAAGAGCGTGGACCAGGGGTCTGAAGAGAGCGAGAAAAAGGCAGAGCCTATGAAACCAGCGCTGTCTTCAGACCCTATGACGCAATTAAGAAATTGGCTGGTGAAGCCAAAGGAACAGGAGAAAAAGAGGGACAAGAAGAAAGAGGAGAAGAAAGAGGGCAAAGAGGAAGAGAAGGAAAAGGAGCTTGGTGATTATGAGCCAGTAAGTAAATTTGTGCAATCCTTAGTGAAAGCTATGCTCAGGAGCGGATATTATTCTCCAGACCATCCTGGCTCCAAGGACGCCAAATCCGGATTATATAAGGAATTCACAGAAGCCCTTGGAGAAAAGGAAGAGATTGGATTTATGATTCAGTTTAGGCCCGGACAGGCGCCTGAGTTTATGGTTACTGGAATCAGCTCCGAGCCCATCACTCTGAAGAAACTGCTTGGACCAGGCACCTCTGAGTTGTTTTTCCCAAAATATGTTGACTATTTTGAGCGGAAAAAGCTGATTAACCTGACTATAAAAAAAACCATTTCCAATCATAATTTCCACAAATTTGTGGATATTATGAGCGACCCGACTGTTGATAAGGGAGGTCCCTCAGAATCTGGCAGGCTACTGACCCGGATGCTGGCTGAGCATAATATCACGGAGATTTCCGCTATTTTTGAGGACGACCTGATTACGCTTGAGTCTAAATTACCCTGGCGAGTGGAAATGGGGATACACCGTCTGGCAAAGGATTTGAAAGTGCTCCCTCTTTACAAGGGCATTAGCAAAAGCGAGCTGATGAGGCTTAAAGCCAAGATAGTTCAGGATATTATAAGGCCCTTGCGTCGTCCGGAATTCCTTAAAGATATTTTGCTCAATCTTTATCTGATTGCCCGTCAGGTGCCAGACATTGACCGTGAGGAATTGGAAGAAGCGGTAATTGATAATTTCCCTATGAAGATGCTGATCCCAACCTCGGAATATGTTTTCCAGGAGCTGAAACGGCTTTCAGAGCTAAAGCTGGAGACCGAGGAGCAGAAGGAGCTAATAAACTTCAGAATAGAATCCATCAAAAGCATTCTTAAAAAGATCGCTGTAAAGGTTCTAATGGAGGATATTGAAGGAACCGCTGGTTTCCTGGAGCAACTTTTTTATCATAAGATTGTTTCATTTGATGAACTTCCGCCAGAGGTTCAGGATAAGATCAACATCCAGATTATGGCGGATGAGTTTCAGAAACAACCTTATGTATGGCTCGGAAAATTTATGGAAGCCAATAAACCAGAAGACCTGGAGCTATTCATCCAGTATTTTCAAAAAATACTTACACCACTAATAGACAGAAAGGATTTTCAGTCATTATATATGATCACAGAACAGATTTCTAAATTGCCGGAAAAGAAAAGGCAAGCCCTTGCTGAAAAAGGCATAACAGATTTGGAGAAAACGATCTGGTCTAACCAGGTTCTTAAATTGATCCGAATTTTGCTGGAAGGGGGTCCCGATGTAAGAAAAGGCGTTGAAGAAATTTTTATCCTCCTGGGCGAATTCGG
>Ga0123519_10000487_pt1 | contig 70091 bp, 57 predicted proteins | sample YelNatPaOPRAMG02_FD_87396 | JGI IMG/M metagenome (GOLD analysis project Ga0123519, IMG submission 87396) | Hot spring microbial communities from Yellowstone National Park - Yellowstone National Park OP-RAMG-02 (version 2) | ecosystem: Environmental > Aquatic > Thermal springs > Hot (42-90C) ...
ACCTTACGCTTATCAAGGAGATCTTCGATGGAGCGGTAAGCTCACTTAAGGAACTGCTGCCTGATCTGGGCGAAAGCGTGGCCGTAGACGGGACGGCAATATCGAGTTGGTGCAACCGCTATGTCAAAGAGAAGAGCGACAAGGATGCTGGCTGGGATGTAAAGAGCTACAAGAAGCTTTATATTCAACAATGGAATGCAATGTCTTGTTCCGCTAGATATAGACAAGCATACTGCTTCACCAGTTCGTCGGCCAAACGCTGATATTCGTGAAGCAGCCGATGAGAGTTGTGAGCCCTCCACCAAGGAAATCGCCCGCGATAAAGCCGAAGAAAAGTGGCATCATCTGCCGGTAGAGCTTCATTCCGCCGGCACGGGTGATGCAGACCTTCGCTAGCCATGCGATAAAGAACGGCATCCAGATGTTATAAGCAGTGGCGGTGTTGGACATACAATAACCGACGGGATGGAACGGCCACCACACGTAGCGCATGCGCATATAGGCAAGAAATAGCGTGAATATGACGCCAATGCTGAACCCGGTCATCCCGCCCGTATCTGGCGGCTGCGGGACCTTCAGCCACGTTGCAAGCCGGTCGAATGATGTCTTTCCCATCATGCTGCGCCAGGTGTCGGTCTTGGCGAGGGCGCCGTATTTGGTCCACACGAAGAGCGCGATTATGAACGAAACGACTACTCCGAACGTGACCGCTATGACCATCGCTCCCGCGAGCTTACCCGGCTTGATCCCGCCTGAATCACCAATCTTGAACCCATCGAGCTCATGTGGCATACACACTCCGCGAAAATCCTGCTGAGCTGTAGCAGCTCGTACGTATGTAAGCGCGGTCAGATCGGATGTGCGGAATGCTCCGCTTCCTCCCACCATAATCAGCAGCCGGAACGCATCTACCTCAGGCCCGACGGGCCATGCATTCCCGGTCTCCGCTCGTATTCGAGTCGCCGCTACCAGGTATGCAAGCACAAGCGCCATAAACACAAACGCCACAGGCAAAGCCGCCCCAGAAATAACGGCAAACGTGAGCAAACCAAGCATTCCGAAGATCAATCCGAGAACAGCGTTGCGATATTCACGCGCCTCGGCATCAGCAGATAGTTTTGATGCAAACGCAGCCGTAAAAACGCTTCTTATATGCGACCTCGCCGCCCAGAGCGTAGCGCCCGCGAGCCCCAGAAAAGCCCCCGCGCACTGATACGATGGCCACGGAAACGCGCTCTGTAAGCCCGCCGCGGGACCGGTAGAAAGCCCGCTCACAGATCCGAATATCGCTTCCGCCTTGCTAAAGAGATAGAAGAACCAGCAGCTAAAAACGACCTCTGTCGAGAGCAGATAACCTATTCCAATTGCGAATGGAAAGAACGTCACAGGCAGATAGCCGACAGCGTTCCACGGCGGATTTGCGAAGGTCGATGAAAGATCGGTAGCCCGCAGGTTGATATGGGGCATGGCGGGATAGTTCAGGGAAAGCGTGTTCCAGACGGCAATGGTAAAAGTCAATACCGTCCCAATCCAGAAAAGCCGGTTTCCGAGGATCGGCGTGCCCTCTTTCGCCAGTTCGAGAGGAAGCGCGACGGTGGGAAACGGCAGGTGCTCGCGGTCGATCCATTGCTTGCGCAGGATCATCGTAAGGCACAGGGTCGTGCATGCAAACACGATTAAAAACCCGCTCCACACCACAAGCTGCTTCGCCCACAGGTGCAGGTTCAGATGCGCGCCACCCGCATAAAACGCCTTGAGCGCATCGGGGTTGCTCTGCGCGATCCATTTAGGGACAAATCTCAGAAACAGCCCAGCCCAGCCGCTCTCGGGATTTGCCGCGGCAAAGTAATGCGCGGCGGTGATGGTTGGGATGAGAAAGTGCAGTCCACCTGAAGACGAGAGTACGGTGGATACAGCACACATCACATAAATTGTCAGCAGTTCGGTGCTTGAGAGCTGCAGCCTGGGCGATATTTTCCTGAGTCCGAAGTTGAGGATGACGAGCGCGAAAAGCACGTCGAACGCGCCCACGGGAATCGACGTGTTAGCGAGAGCCGTATGCCCGCGCATCCCACCGAGCACAAGCTCCGCGTAGTGAATCCATAAATCGATCAGCGCGGTAATAAGCAGCCCGAGGACGATCGCGCGCAGTGTTACTCCTGCCGGCTCCTTACCCGGTGGCGCTGATTTCGGCTCTTCAGGCCGTGTAGAAACGGGACTTACCATTTGTTCCCCCCTTAAGACCCGTTAACTCTACAGCAATGATTCTCTGCCGAGTTCCTAAAAACCTCTTTAAGCTTCATGTTGTTAGTCATACAGCGAGCTGCCGTGGTTATTGTTGTTCACATAGGGGTACATTTTATTGTGGTGAAGCTCGAAAGTGAGCCTATCAGGAGGAGTAGGAATGTATACCAGAACACCGCTTACCGCTCGAACGGTAGTTGGATATGTAATTATACTCGCGTTGCTGGCAATAAGCGTAGGGTCAATGGCTTATGCAGTTCCACCACGCCATGCGGCACGTATCTCACCTATACAGGCTAATAATATAGCTTTAAGCAACTTCCCAGGCACGTTTGTGGTAGGGCGGACCCACCTGATCAATACTAACGGAGTTCTCGCTTATCAGGTCACGCTCCGCACCCCTAACGGCCATAGACAGAAAGTGAATGTCGACGCTTATTCAGGTCGTATAATAGGTATCCAGACAAGAGTGCCCCGTGGGCGTGGCCCATACAGGTATTAAGACAATAAAATAAGAGGGCCCGGAAAAACCACCACCGGACCCTCTTTCCTGCTATAACTGTTTCAAGACGCCTTTGTCCTGCAACTGTTTATCTATAGAGGATTTATCTCCGCCGAATCTCTTACGATAAGCAAAGGCCCGACCTTCTCCCCAGCCTGTTCGGTGTCTATAACACCAGTTACCATGACATAACCGCTCGGAGGATCATAACTACCGTAAATGACTTTAGCTCCCGCATGACCGCTGCCGTCATCGAGCCCGCTTCCATCATCGATGTAGAAGTATTTCCTCAGCGGATCATCGGTGTTGGAATAACCCGCCTTTCCGGCCCCTGGCGGCTACATCTTGCATAGCGTTGCCTTCGATTTATGAGTTATCAGGACCGTGATTACTCGTTTGTATGCTTGGATTGATGTAAATTTTCATAGCCGCGGCCGGTTGAATAACAGCCAACAAGCTCAATAAAGAAGGTATTAACAGCAGTATAGCCGATCCCCACGTGCCTCTCTTCATCACGCACCTCCCCAAATAACCGGTCCAGTCTATGCCGAACTCGTGCGCACGGGCACAAGCGCCAGTGCACCTGTTGCAGTTTACAACAATATAAGAGCTTGCCAAGTGGTGCGGGTACCGGGATACAGGTATTACTGAGTTTCAGGTAATGTAGTGGCAACCTGGCAGAAGGCTTCGTGCTCTATCCGAGCCGCCAGCACGTCACATCATTATGCGAAAGTCAATAGGCATGGATATCAGGCTGACATATCATTCCTGCTATTTTGTCATCCCCGCTCATACCTGGTCCGGGATTACAAATCCCGACCATCGTACTTGCTGCCTGTGATAATGAATACTACCAATAATATCACTGAAAACTGGCAGCCGAAAGTTGACAGCTATTCCCTCCAGTAAACGCGCCTGCTTTACACTGAGCCAGCTCAGCATTATAATTCTTGTTGTCTTATCCGGAGGTCTTCAGGCTTATGGCCGCGCTTCGTTATGTCGATTCTCCCCAGCGTGGGGTTATTTTCCTCGATAGCGATTTTACAGTTACGTTCTGCAATCAGCGTGCGGCTGAAGTTTTCGGCTGTTCGATCGAGCGCCTGATCGGAACGAAGCTGCCGGAAATTGCACGCAGACCGATTGGCGTAAATGAAATCATAGATGAAGTTATCGAGCGCTCGCCCGTATCGGGAGCGGTCCTTCATCGCTATTCGACACCGGTATTTTCATCTAATGGAGATATTTCGGGTCGCATCGAAATTTTAAGCGACATAACCGCGCGGCGCGAGCTCGAAAAGGAGATTCTCGATCGCAATACTGAGCTCGCGGAGCTAAACCGGCAGCTCGAGGAAGCGCAGGAGCAGCTCGTTCAATCAGAAAGGCTGAGAGCGCTTGGGGAGATGGCTGCGGGGGTTGCGCACGATATCAATAATGTGCTCGGGATCATTCTTGGGAACGCTCAGCTCGCGAAGCGCAAGCTCGATAAAGATGATGCCGCGTATGCGAGCGTCGAAGCGATAGAACTCGCGACCCGCGATGCAGCTGAAACGGTGCGTAGGCTGCGCGAGATCGGCAAACCAATGGATACCTCGGGCTATGCGCCGGTGGACCTTAGCGAGATAGCCGAGGATGTGGTCAGAGCCGCGATACCGGCCTGGCGGGAATCAGCAGTCGAATCAAACGCTGGAATATCGGTGGAAACACAGCTTGCTCCGGAATGCGTGGTTATGGGCAACGCCGCTGAATTGAGGGAAGCCCTGGCGAATATTCTCTTGAATGCCGTTCAATCTATCGACGCGATGGGTACCGTTATCATCTCCACATCCGGAAATGAAAACTATGCCGATCTCACCGTAGCTGATAACGGCGCGGGAATGAGCGAAGAAACAAGAAAACGGCTTTTCGACCCGTTTTTTACAACGCGAGGAGCCGAAGGCACAGGATTAGGAATGAGCATGGTGGACGCCATCGCCATCCGCCACCGAGGGAAAGTGATAGTCGAGTCAGAAGAAGGTAAAGGAACCAGCATCACGCTGCGGTTCCCTGCGATGAAGAGCTTAGCCGGATGATGGATGGTTTTTGAATCGCGAAAAAGGCGAATTGCGCGAATGGATGTTATTGGGGCCTGTTTCCTGATTAGTTAGCAGCATCAGTACTGATAGCTGACAGATGAAAGCTGGCAGCCTATATGAGGTAACTCGTGTCGGATAATAAATCGATACTGATAATAGACGATGAAGCAGGAATGCGGGATATGATCTCGCGGCTCTTTGCTGATGCCGGATATGAAACCGGCACTGCACCGGACGGGACCGCGGGGCTCACGTCCGCAAAGCAAGGCGAGTTCGATCTCGTTATCCTGGACATGAGCCTGCCAAAAATGAGCGGGCTTGAGGTATTAAACGGGATCAAAGAACACAAGCCCGATCTACCGGTCATCATGATCACAGCTTACGGCAGCACCCAGACCGCAATCGAAGCAATGCGATTGGGTGCTTATGATTTCATTACCAAGCCTTTCGAGCTCGATGAACTGCAGATGCTTGCCGAGCGCGCTCTCGAACAGCGGCGAATAATCGATGAAAACCGCTTCCTGCGAAGCGAGCTCAGAAAAAAATACGGATTCGATAACATAATAGGGAGCAGCCCCGATGTGCAGCGCGCCTATGTGATGGCGGCGCAGGTCGCGGTGACCAATGCGACCGTGCTCATCCTCGGCGAAACCGGCACCGGCAAGGAATATCTCGCACGCACCATCCATTATCAGAGTCACCGCGCGGACGGACCGTTTATCAAAGTCAACTGCGCCGCTCTGCCCGAAAACTTGCTCGAAAGTGAGCTCTTCGGCCATGAAAAAGGCGCTTTTACAAACGCAATCGCCCGCCATACCGGACGATTCGAAATGGCGCACCGAGGCACGATCTTTCTAGATGAAATCGGAGAAATCACCCCTGCGGTGCAGACCAAGCTTTTGAGGGTCCTGCAGGAAAAGCAATTCGAGCGCGTGGGTGGAAGCGAGACGCTTACGGTGGATGTCCGCGTGATCGCCGCAACAAACCGCGACCTTATACAGGCTATAAAAGATAAGGATTTCCGCGATGACCTTTATTATCGCCTCAATGTCATCACTCTGAATTTACCCCCCATCCGCGAACGCGGCGATGACATCGAAACCTTCGCAAACCACTTCCTTAAAGTCTACGCAGACGAAACGGGGAAGAAGGCCAGGCTGTTTTCAGACGAAGCTCTGCAGGCGCTCCGCTCGCACGAATGGCCTGGTAATATCCGCGAGCTTGAAAACGCCATCGAGCGCGCTGTGATCCTCTGCAACGGCGAAATTATCCGCCCCGAGCATCTGATGCTTAGGCTGATCCCGGAAGTTTCGGGAAAAGGGTTCCCTGAAACATCGGATTCTAAGGAAGCATCTCTGAATCCATCCCGCACAACAGAAGATTCCCCCTACCCCGTCAACGCCTCTCTGCAGGATGTCGAAAAGATCCACATCGAGCGCGTGCTGAAGGACAGGAACTGGAACCAGTCCGCAGCCGCGCAGGTGCTTGGGGTAGACAGGAAGACGCTGAGGAATAAAATCCGAGAGTTCGGACTCGCTAAAGATTAAAGATTCAACCGGTTATAAACCGGCATAACACAGATATACTGGTATATATCTTTCACCCCAGCGCTTTGCAAGCTATTCCAAGCAGCTTTAATTAAAGATGAATCCTATTGACAATCAGCTGAGCTGGAAGTAATATGCGATAGTGCAACATGGGGGGACAGTTACCGGTCAGCTTTTTAATCCGCTAATCTATCAACTCCACCGGGATATCAGGCATGGGCCGTCGGCCGCATGCCCCTGCACAAATCACACCACACACTACGGAGGAAAAGAAATGAAGAAGATGCTCACGCTTGCCACTATTCTGGCAGTCCTGGCGCTCGCCGCCGCACCATCTTTTGCATTTAGCTGGACTGATAACTTCGAATCAGGCCTCGGCAATTGGGCGAATGCGTCCGGGTGCACATCACTTGGTCTCTCGACCGCGCAAAACACCACACCGGGCGGTTCCTACAGCGCCCATGTCGGTGACCATGCATTTGATAAAATGTACCACAATCTCGGTGTCCAGATCACAGCTGGAACATGGTCGATCAGCTTCAACCTGTTTGACAACGCCAATTATAACGCCTACGGTGAACTGCGATCCTACAGTGGCGGCACTTACCCCAACGGCAGTTTCAACCAGGACATAGTGGCGGGGTTGATGAGTTTTTCGAGCAACGTGGCGCTGCCAGGCGAAACCTACGACTCCAGCAAGTATCAGGGACGCTTCATTTCCGGAAGCGGTGCTACGGGTTGGTTCAACCTCAACACCAGCCGGACTCCGGGCTGGCATACGTTCACAATAACGAGAACCGCCGATAACATGGTTACGTGGTATGTCGATGGAGCTAAAGATCGCAGCTTCAATACGATAACCAACAGCGCGATGAATGTAGTCGTCATAGGAGCATCAGCCACCGGAACAAACAATGCATTCTTCGACGATGTGAATGTAACCGACGTAGTCCCCGAACCCGGCAGCCTGCTTATCCTGTGCGCGGGAATCACCGGTATGATCGGTATACTTCGCAGGAAGTCTGCGTAAAACTGATAAGACCAGCAGGCATCTGTAGATAAATATCAGCAGATGCCTGCTATTTAAAGACCTACCTCAGTAATTCTTCAATAATCTTTCTCCCATTCTTCCTAAAGTCCAACCCCTGCCCTGCCGATAGTTGATACTGATGAGTTTCGCATAATGATGTGACATGCTGGCAGATCAGATTGTGCATGAAACCTACTACCAGATTGCCACTACATTACTTGAAACTCAGTAGTAATATTGCTTGCTTTTACACTGCCGGAGAGCGGTGAGGAAAGGTATGGTTGTAGTATGCAGGGCTCCGCGTTGGCGCAGAGGCAGCAGCTTCGCGCTATCCCCGTTCAAATCCAGGCTAATGCCATTTTGAATATGAGTCTCATCGAGCTTCAGCAGTTCATAGAGACTGAAGCCATTGAGAACCCCGCGCTTTCGATCAAGGAAGGCTCCCGATGTCCCGTATGCGGATTTTTGACGGGCGATTCGGCTTGTCCCGTGTGCGGAGCTTCGATGAAAGCGGAGAAGATCGAGCACGATAAGTTTGATGAGCATGACTATCTGGAGCGAGCCTACGCGGCAGCCGGTGGGGATACGACTTTCGACCCATTCCGCACCGTCGCCTCCGACACCGATCTTCACGATTACCTCAAGCAGCAGGCCCGAATGGCCCTGGGCGGGAGGCAGCTAAGGATCGCCGAGTATCTTATCGATTCCCTGGATGATGACGGTTATTTCCGCGAGTCGCTTTTCGAGACAGCCGAAGCGTTCGCTACCGCCGTCCCGGAGATCGAATCGGTTTTATCGGTCGTGCAGAGCTTCGATCCGGCTGGAATCGCGGCGCGAGACCTGCGCGAAAGCCTGCTTATTCAGCTCCGAGCCCTCGGCGCTACCGGCACCACCGCCGCGAACGCCGAACGCATCCTCCTCGATTACTGGGACGATTTCTCTAAGATGAAGCTCAAAGCCATTGCGACCAAAATGGCTGTCACTCCCGCCGTGGTCACCGAAGCGGTAGAGCTGATAAGAGACCGCCTAACCCCCTACCCCGCGTCGATGTATCGCGCTCCGTTCGACGAGCTTTCTCCCAACGATACCGCCGCGGTCGTGCCGGATGTCGTGATGAGGGCCAGTGGCGATTCGGTGGTGGTGGATGTGGTCGATTCGCAGTGCAGCCTGCTTGGAGTCGATGAAACCTACGATGAGCTTTACCAATCCATCCGCGACGGCGGTTCGTATCTGAGCGAAGACGATTGCAGACATATCCGCGAGCATGTCGAGCGCGTAAGGTGCATCCTCGAAGCAATCGCACTCCGCAAAAAGACCCTCGCCCGCGTCGCAAGCTATCTCGCTGAATATCAGAGGAATTTCATCCAGCAAGGCGCCGCGCACCTGCGGCCCCTGCGTCAAAAGGACATAGCGAAGGCTCTCGAAGTCCACGAGTCCACAATCTGCCGAGCCCTTGCAGGCAAGTTCTGCAGGCTCCCCTCCGGCGAACTCATCTCATTCGAAGTCTTCTTCGATTCCGCGCTCCCGGTGCGCAACATGATCCGAGATATAATAGCCCGCTCGACCGAACCGCTCTCCGACAGCGAAATTGCCAGAAAACTCGCAGAGCAGGGAGTAGAGATCGCCCGCAGGACAGTGGCGAAATACCGCGAGCAGCTAAGGCTGCTGCCATATCAGTTGAGGGCGGCGTAGGAAGGCAGGAGCGCATAATTTTGAATTCCGATAGTCCGGGATCCCGATAACCGATACCGATAGTCCGGGGAAGGGATACCCCGGACTATCGGTGATTTGTTGTAATGATGTACGGACTGACATATATCAAGTAATATTATGCTCGTCCGCAAAAATAGATGAGTTATAGCATACATGGATAAAGACGTCAATCTTTTGGGAATATATTTTAGCCAGAACTTTTTACGGGAACTTATTGACAAAGACTTAAGACAGCGGGTATACTGAGTCTACTATGAACACAGCATCCTATCTGATAATCCACGGTGGAAATTACAAGTGGGGCTGGCGCCAGTCCAATTAGACTGGAGTAACCGCCTGCTGACGTCAGATAGATAATCGAGTTAAGCTTTACCCAGCCGCGGACTGCTCCAACGGAGAGTCCACGGCTTTTATAGTGCTGGCAGTCAAAAAAGGCCGAGGACGTTATATGTTCCTCGGCCTTTTTGCATTACTTTGATTAATATTCCAGGAGAATCAACAGTGAAAAAGAGAATACTCACCGGAGACAGACCAACAGGAAAGCTCCACCTCGGGCACTATGTCGGATCGCTGCAATCGCGCGTGAAACTGCAGCACGAATACGACACATTCGTCATCATCGCGGACGTGCAGGCGCTCACGACCAATTGGGACCGCCCCGAGCAGCTCTCATCCGATCTTCACGAAGTAGCCAAGGACTACCTCGCGGTAGGGATCGACCCGAACGTGGCGACGATATTCGTGCAGTCGCTCGTTCCGCAGATCGCCGAGCTCACGATTTTCTATTCCATGTTCGTCCCTGTGAACGTGCTGCGGCACAATCCCACGATCAAGACCGAAGCCGCGCAGAAGGGTTACAGCGACCTCAACTACGGCTTCCTCGGTTACCCGGTGAGCCAGGCGGCGGATATCACGTTCTGCAAGGCGCACCTGGTGCCGGTGGGTAAAGACCAGGCTCCGCACCTCGAACTGACCCGCAAGATCGTGCGGCGCTTTAACGAGCTCTACGGTGAGGTTCTCGTAGAACCCGAGGCGATGATCCAACCGCTTCTCAAAGGCCTGGACGGCAACACCAAGATGAGCAAGAGCCTGGATAACGCGATCTATCTTTCCGACCCCGCCGACGAAGTCCTGCGCAAGGTCAAGACCGCCGTCACCGACCCCGCTCGAATCCGCAAGGATGACCCCGGCCACCCGAAGGTCTGCACGGTCTTTGCGTATCAAAAAGTCTTCAACGAAGGCTTCGTAAAAGAGCTGGAGCCGATGTGCAAGAAGGGCCAGATCGGATGCGTGGAGTGCAAGAAGCGACTCGCGGCGGCCCTTAACGAGATTCTCGACCCCATCCGCGAGAAGCGCGCTTACTACGACGCGCATATCGACGAGGTCGACGACATCCTCAAGGCAGGCACGAAGCGCGCGGTCGAGGTCGCTTCACAGACGATGGCCGAAGTCCGCGAGGCAATGCAGGTCACTTATTTCAAATAGGAGCGTGAAATGAGCACCTTTTATCCGGATAAGCAGGAGTTCCTGAAGCGCGCGAAAGCGGGCAACATGACTCCCGTATACAAAGAAATACTGGCTGATATGGAGACTCCGGTTTCCGCATTTAAGAAGATCGGAGGCGGTGAGTATTCGTTCCTTCTCGAAAGCGTCGAGGGCGGCGAGCGGATGGCGCGTTATTCGTTCCTCGGCAGCGGCGCCGACCTCGTGATCAGGAGCAAAGGGAGCCATGTCGAGGTTACATCAGGCAGCCATAGAGAAGAAATCGAGATGCCGGAAGGGCATGATGTTCTTCACGTCCTGCGAAAGAAGCTGGGCGAAGCCCACTATGTACCGGACCCCGACCTGCCGCGCTTCTGCGGAGGAGCAGTCGGATTTCTGAGCTACGATATAGTGCGGCTCTTCGAGGATCTACCCGATAACACGACGGACGATCTCGGTCTGCCCGATTGCACCTTTATCTTCACCGATACGCTGCTCATTTTCGATCACGTAAGGCACCGCATCAGGATCGTCTGCAACACGCGCATCGATGGAGACCCGGATGCAGCCTACGCGCAAGCCATCGAAAAAATCGAGGCGCTCGAAGAGCAGCTCAGAAAACCGCTCAACGCGACCTATGGCAAGCGCGACGTTTCTCCGCTTCAAATAGCATCCAACTTCACCCGCGATGAGTTCGAAAATGCGGTTCTCAAGTGCAAAGACTACATCGCGGCGGGTGATGCGATCCAGATAGTGCTCTCGCAGCGGTTCAGCACAAAGGTGACTGCTGATCCGTTCGATGTATACCGCGCGTTAAGGAGCCTCAATCCATCACCATACATGTATTATCTCTCCTACGGCGATATGAAGCTGATAGGCTCATCGCCAGAGATACTGGTGACCGAGGAGCGCGGCAATGTCACCGTCCGCCCCATCGCGGGGACCAGGCCGAGAGGCGCGAGCGCCGAAGAAGACCTTGAGCTCGAAAAAGAACTCCTTAAGGATGAAAAGGAGCGCGCCGAGCACATAATGCTCGTCGACCTGGGGCGAAATGACATCGGCCGCGTCTGCCGTTATGGAACCGTGGCGGTAGATGAGCTGATGGTGATCGAGCGATATTCGCATGTAATGCATATAGTCTCGAACGTGCGCGGCAAGCTGAGGATGGACAGAGACCAGTTCGACCTTCTGCGGGCATGTTTCCCCGCGGGAACCGTATCTGGCGCTCCGAAGATTCGCGCGATGGAGATCATCGACGAGCTCGAACCCACCCGCCGCGGAACCTACGCAGGCTCCATCGGCTACTTCAGCTACTCCGGCGACATGGACACCTGCATCACAATCCGGACGATCCTCATCAAGGGTGACACCGCATATGTGCAGGCGGGCGCGGGCCTAGTCGCCGATTCAGACCCCGCAAAGGAATATCAAGAAACGCAGAACAAAGCAATGGCGATGATTAAAGCTCTGAATGCCGCTGAGGAGGGACTCGAATGATCCTCATGATCGATAACTACGACAGCTTCACCTATAACCTTGTGCAGTATTTGGGCGAGATGGGGCAGCAGCTCAAGGTCTTTCGGAATAACAAAATCACGATCGAGGAGATCGAGGAGATGAAGCCGGACCGCATCGTGGTCTCTCCCGGGCCATGCACCCCCAACGAGGCGGGGATCTCCGTCGCCGCGATCAAGCATTTCGCGGGGAAGGTCCCGATCCTCGGGGTGTGCCTGGGTCACCAGAGCATCGGCCAGGCGTTCGGAGGCGAAATCGTCCGCGCGCAGAGGCTCATGCACGGCAAGACCTCGATGGTCCATCACGACGGCGAAGGCGTCTTCGCGGGGCTCCCGAACCCGTTGGAGGCAACCCGCTACCACTCGCTCCTGATCCGACGGGAAACCATACCCGACTGCCTCCAGATAACAGCGGAAACCGACATGCGCGAGATAATGGGCGTGCGGCATAAGGACTACCCGATCGAGGGTGTGCAGTTCCACCCCGAATCGATACTGACCGTCGAGGGCAAAAAGCTCCTTGCGAACTTTATAGGATAGCGACCGAGGGCTTACTATGATACGAGATGCATTAAAGAAGGTTGTTGAAGGCGCTGACCTTACCGAACAGGAAGCCATCGCGACCATGACCGAGGTGATGGAAGGAGAGGCTACTCCCGCACAGGTGGCATCGTTCGTCACAGCGCTGAGAATGAAAGGCGAGACCGTCGAGGAAATCACCGGGTTCGTTAAGGTTATGCGAGATAAAGCCGTGAAAGTCAGGCCTATGAGCACCGACCTGCTCGATACCTGCGGCACCGGCGGCGACAGGCTGAACACGTTCAATATTTCCACTACCGCGACGTTCGCAATAGTCGGCGCCGGGGTAACTGTTGCGAAACACGGCAACAGGGCGGCTTCGAGCAGCTGCGGAAGCGCCGATGTGCTGGAAGCGCTCGGAGTGAGCCTTTCACTCGATGCCGAGCGAGTGGCGATGTGCATAGATCGCGCGGGAATGGGGTTTATGTTCGCACCCGTAATGCATCCGGCGATGAAATATGCTATCGGTCCACGCAAGGAGATCGGTATACGGACGGTCTTCAACCTACTCGGTCCGATGACCAATCCCGCGGGAGCATCGCGCCAGGTGATCGGGGTCTTCTCACCCGATGTTACCGAATTGATGGCTAACGTACTTAACACGCTCGGGACAGAGCGCGCGATGGTCTTTCACGGAATGGCCGGCCTTGACGAACTCTCAACCCTCGGCGAAACGAAGATCAGCGAACTCAGGAACGGCGAGGTTCGCACCTATATGCTGCACCCGTCCGATGTCGGCATGAGCGTAACGACTCCCGACAGGCTCACGGCGGGCGATGGAGGTGTAGTAGATAATGTCCAGGCGCTGTTAAGCGTACTCGACGGGGAACAGGGACCGCGCAGAGATATCGTCCTGCTTAACGCCGCCGCGGCGCTGGTCGTCGCGGGCAAGGCTGAGGACCTTCGACAGGGAATAGCTCTCGCGGCGCAGACCATAGACTCGGGAGCAGCTATGAATGCTCTCGAAACATTAAAATCGACCACTCAGGAGCTGGCGAGTTGATTCTGGATACTATTTTGCAAGAGAAAACGAACGAGGTCACACGGATAAAAGCGGCTGTGCCCATATCCGACATACGCTCCGCCGCGAACGATGCGCCGCCGCCTCTCGACTTCGCCGGCGCGCTTTGCTTAAACAGTTCAGGCATACCGGCAGTGATCGCGGAAGTAAAAAAGGCATCGCCCTCCAAAGGCCTCATTCGCCCCGATTTCGACCCGCTCTCCATCGCGAAATCTTACGAAGCCGCGGGAGCATCGGCGATATCGGTACTTACAGATGAGAAGTTCTTCCAGGGCTCGCTCGACTATCTCACGCTGGTAAAACACTCCGTCCGGCTCCCTGTCCTGCGCAAGGATTTCCTGATCGATGAATATCAGGTCTACGAAGCCCGCGCGGCGGGAGCAGACGCGGTTCTGCTCATAGTCGCGGCTCTTGAAAAAGACAGGCTTACCTCCCTGATGGACTGCGCGAGCGAGCTCGGAATGCAGTGCCTGGTGGAAGTCCACGACGAGCATGAGATGCAAACCGCTATCGAATCAGGCGCGGCGCTCATTGGGATCAACAACAGAAACCTGCAGACTTTCGAAGTTACACTTGATACGACCACCCGATTGCGACCAATGGTTTCGACGGGCAGAATCGTCAGCGAAAGCGGGATTTTTACTCACGATGATATGCTCAAGCTCGGTGAACTGGGCGTGGATGCGGTACTTGTTGGCGAAGCGCTGATGCGTGAGCGAGATATCGAGACGAAACTCAGGGAGCTTATCGGATGACTTTCATCAAGGTCTGCGGGATCACGAACGTGGAAGATGCGATCGAATCGGTAAGGCTCGGCGCCCATTTTCTCGGGTTCATCTTTGCCGATAGCCCGAGGCGCGTCGATGTGAGCACCGTTAAGCATATTATCAAGATCATCGGCGGCGACGCCAGAACCGTGGGCGTATTCACTGAAGAGTCTGACGATGTCATAGCAACAATGAACGAATGCGAGCTCAACTATGCGCAGCTTCACGGCAATCAGAGCGAGGAGTTCGCTAAGGCGATAGGCGCGAATCGAGTGATAAGAGTCGCGCGAGTCCGGGACAATAGCAGCGTAGACGCGCTTGCAGACCATGAAGCGGCAGCGTTCTACCTGCTCGACACTTACCGTAAAGGAATCGCCGGCGGGACCGGAGAGACTTTCGACTGGAGCCTCGCCCTCCGTGCGAAGTCACTGGGAAAGCCTGTCATGCTATCCGGTGGGCTGAATCCGGAGAACGCCACCGATGCGGTCGAAGCCGTAAAGCCGTTCGCGGTCGATGTATCGAGCGGGGTAGAGGAACGCCCCGGCAAGAAGAATTTATCAAAGGTAAAGGAGTTTATCGAGAATGTCAGAGAAGCAGATAAGCGTGCCTGACCAGTTCGGTCACTTCGGGATGTTCGGAGGACGATATGTCCCCGAGATTTTAATCCCGGCGCTCGACGAACTGGCGGAGACTTACGAAAAATATAAAACCGATCCTGATTTCCGCGCTGAGCTGGACTATTACATGCGCGAATACATCGGACGCCCCACCCCGCTTTATTACGCCGAGCGGATGACGCAGGCGCTCGGAGGAGCGAAGATCTATCTCAAACGTGAGGATCTTTGCCACACCGGCGCGCACAAGCTCAATAACGTAATGGGCCAGATCCTCCTCGCCCGGCGGATGGGCAAGCCCCGCATCATCGCCGAAACCGGAGCGGGACAGCATGGAGTCGCTACCGCCACTGCATGCGCTCTATTCGGCCTCAAGTGCCAGGTATATATGGGGGTTGAAGATATGGAGCGCCAGGCGCTTAATGTCTTTCGCATGCGCCTCCTGGGAGCTGACGTCATCCCAGTTACCTCGGGCACCCAGACCCTTAAAGACGCAACCAGCGAAGCGATCCGCGACTGGGTTACGAACGTTCGCGACACCCACTACATCATCGGCTCCGTGGTCGGTCCGCACCCCTACCCCATGATGGTGCGCGATTTCCAGAGCTGCATCGGCCGCGAAACCCGAAGCCAGATTCAGGAAAAAGAAGGGCGGCTCCCGGATTATGCGATCGCATGCGTGGGCGGAGGGAGCAACGCGATGGGAATGTTCTACCCGTTCGTCAATGATGACAGCGTGAAACTGATCGGAGTAGAAGCAGCCGGAGAAGGCACCGACACCAACCGCCACTGCGCTACACTGAGCCTCGGCAGCCCCGGCGTCCTGCACGGTTCGATGAGCTATCTCCTGCAGAACGAAGACGGGCAGATTCAGCTCACCCATTCGATATCAGCCGGGCTGGATTATCCCGGTGTCGGACCTGAACACAGTTACTTTAAAGATACGGGGCGCGCGACCTATGAAAATGCCACCGACTCCGAAGCTTTGGACGCGTTCCAGTTCCTCTCCCGCACCGAGGGAATAATTCCTGCCCTGGAATCATCACATGCAGTCGCTTTCGCGAAGAAGTTCGCCCCTGCACTGGGTAAGAATGAATTGGTGGTTATCTGCTTATCCGGACGCGGCGATAAAGACGTCAACACCGTAGCAAAAAACCTGGAGGTGTCGCTGTGAACCGGATAGAGAAATGCTTTAACGAACTGAACAAGCGCGGTGAAAAAGCGCTCGTATGTTTTCTGACCAGTGGCGACCCGGACTTCGCAACCACCGTGAAGCTCGTGGAAGAGATAGCAAAATCCGGCGCGGACATTGTGGAGCTGGGGATACCGTTCTCCGACCCACTCGCGGACGGCCCGAGCATTCAATCATCGAGCTTCAGGGCACTGCAGGCCGGAGCCACTGTCAGAGGTGTACTTGACAATGTAAAATCGATCAGGGAACGCTGCGATGTGCCGATCGTGCTGATGACCTATTATAATCCAATACAAAAGTATGGACTCGCACGATTCGCCGAAGACGCAGCCCGTTCGGGAGCGGACGGGGTAATAATGACCGATCTGCCCGCCGAAGAAGCCGCGGACTGGAAAACCGCGGCCGATGCTGTGGGAATTGCGACGGTATTCCTGCTGGCGCCGACAAGCACGAAGGATAGAATAGAGCTCGCGGCGAAGATGGGTAGCGGTTTTATGTATTGCGTCTCGCGCACGGGGGTCACCGGCGCAAGAAACGAGGCGCCCGTAGAGCTGAAAGAATTGGTCGGCACGATCAAGTTGGTTACCGATCTGCCGGTGGTAGTAGGGTTCGGAATATCGAGTCCCGAGCATGTAAAATATGTTACACAGATCGCTGATGGCGCGGTTGTTGGGAGCGCCCTGGTCAACATCATAGCCGATTCCGCCGATCCGGGCGATCCGGTCGCTAATACCGGTAAATTCGTAAGGAGCCTGAAGGAGGGTGCGGTCGGCCGGGAGTAAGAGGATGTACTCAAAAGAACAATTCGCAAAGTTGATGGATTCGACGCTCTTAAAGCCGACAGCAACGCGAGATAACATAGTGCGGCTCTGCGAGGATGCCAAGCAGCACCATTTCGCAACGGTAATGGTGTTCCCGTTCTGGCTGCCTATTGCCAGGCGTGAGCTTCAGGATTCGGATGTAAAGCCGGCCACGGTCATCGGCTTCCCGTTCGGGGCAAGCGGAAGATCGGTGAAAGTATTCGAGGCTCGCACAGCTATCACCAACGGCGCAAAAGAGATCGATGTCGTGATCAATATATCCGCTCTCAAATCAGGTGAGCGCAACATCGTCGAAAGTGAGATAAGAGAGCTCGTCGATACCGCCCGGATGACAGGCATGACCCAGGACGCAAAGCGCACCGTCCTGAAGTTCATCATCGAGTGCTATTATCTCACTGAAGATGAAAAGAAAATCGCCTGCGAGATCATCCGCGATGCGGGCGGCGATTTCGTCAAAACTTCCACGGGTACGGCACCGGGCGGCGCGACGGTCGAAGATATCCGGCTTATCCGGCACATCGTCGGTCCGGATATGGGCGTGAAGGCTGCAGGCGGAATCAAGACGACCGAGCAGGCGATGGAAATGCTCGACGCAGGCGCGAGCCGGATCGGAACGAGTAACGCCGTGGCTATAGTCGAAAGCTACGTGCCGGAGGACTACCTCGAGAGCGCCGGACGCCGGAACCGTGGCTAGCAGATTACGATGAGGACTTATGCGGCGAGCTCAATTGTGCTGCGCAGGATCGACCTCGGTGAGAAAGACCGCATCCTCACCGTGTTCACGCGCGAGCTCGGAAATATTTCCGCCGTAGCAAAGGGATCGCGCAGGCCGGGGAGCAAGCTCGCCGGCGCGAGCGAGCCGCTCACTTACAGCAAGATGTTCCTCGCCACGGGTCGCGAGCTCGATATCCTCACGCAGGCCGATATCAAAGAATCGTTCCCCAACGTAAAGGGGAATATGACCAGTATCGCTCACGGGATATATATGCTGGAGCTTGTAAACTCGTTCATCGACAAGCGCCAGCCCAATCCCGAGATATTCGACACTCTCCTGAGCGCGATGTATGTCCTCGAAAGCGGCGCGGACCCCGAGCTCACAACGCGTTACTTCGAGCTTCATCTCCTCTCGATCCTCGGCTACGAACCCAACTTCGACGGCTGTTTGAGATGCGGCCGGGCGATAGGTCGCGAGCAGGTCGCGTTCAGCCCGTCGCTGGGCGGAGTCGTATGCAAAGACTGCGGATCGGCACCCGGCGATGCGATCATGGTCCCGGGCGCAATTGCGTCTTATGTGCGCGCGCTAAGGCGCAGCGAACCACAGAAGCTCAAAGATATGAAAGTACCAAAAGGAGCCAAGCGTGACCTCGCTCGAATCCTGAAGTGGCATATTCGTTATCGCCTCGAACACGAGCTCAAAAGCTCAGAATTCATCGACGCGATCACCAACTACGAAGAAAACGCTCCTGTTCGATAAGCTATTATTTTCTTTCAGCCATAAAGCGCCCTAATCTCTGAGAACAAGCCCGCGCAGGTGGGTATATAAACGGCGGCTTGTGAGTAGGTGCTCATTATAATGTGCCGGAGTTCTCAGTGATTTTGGGAAGAGGATGACACTTGGTAGAGATTTTGATTACGGGATGGCGGCTCATATGTGCTCGAAGAATCAACTGATCAAGGGCACGCGAGAAAATAGCCCAGATACAAGCCGAAAAAGAATCCGAAGTAGAGACAAAAGCCTGACGAAGTGTGCCTACCGAAAGTAGGTCGGGGGCTGCAGCCCCCGACCATCCAGGAGGCACTTGGCGAAGCAGCCCGCTGCGAAAGCGGCGGGCTGCAGCGAGCCCATGGTTCCCTATCAGCCTACGTTGTTCTACGTCTGCGCCTGACCAGGAAAGCCGGTAATAATCCAAACAGCGCCAGCACCGCGGTGTTGGCATCCGGTACTGCTACCGTGTCCGGAACCAGCAGCTTCGAATTGTTGAGCGCGCCATTCGCAGGAGGAACATCTGGATTCGGCTGCCCGAATCCTACATTTCGAACCGAATCGGCACTGTTCGTCCCCTGCGCATAGAAATCGCCCCACACCGGAACCCGAGGTGAGTCGAATGCGAACTGACCACCCGGTCCCGAAGTCGTGACCAAAACCCCGTATATCTGACCCGGTAAATTCGGGAAACTTGATCCCGGCGTAAATGTGCCGACGGTATAGCTGCTGAATTGACCGGACACATTTGTAATGTCATTTAGTGAGAAGTCCGGAGACGTCTGCACGATAAACTGGCTAATATTGCAGCCTGGAACTCCAAGGCTGTAGACATAATGCCAGGGCAAACCTGGGCCGGCCTGGCTAACCACCCAGCCAAGCGTCGAAAATCCGGGAGACACCCAAGCGCCTGTGCCCTGAAGACCCAGTGGCATACTTGAGCTGCTCGAAGCCCCCGAGAAGCTCGTTTGCCCCACGGCAGATCCGGTGATTAGAGCCATCGCCGTGCAGCATAGCACCAACATCAGGAATGGCGCCGACCTAACTGACCTCCACATTTATTCGCCTCCCAAAACGCGATAATAAAACCGCGTTCTATCAAAAGATATACGAAGAATGTATACCACCGTTTGGAGGCGCGTCAATCGCGAGAGTTGCGCAATAATGCTCATGATAGACAGTTTTTGTTACCTGCCGATCAACAAGTGCGCAGCGAAGGGAGAATTCTCAATGTTTAATGCTTAATGTTAAATAGCTTCTCAGTAAACCTGCTGACTAACAATAATTAGCAAAGCGCCTTGGAGTGCGCAGCGTCCGGCGCTTTATCTGGTTTACAATCTATAGCCCTACCAGCAGTACCAGTACATATCTATAAGTAAGATATCCGATAGCACTGAGTAGGCCAGCCATTGCTATTGATTTAGTGAGACTATCTGCCCGTATCCCTCGGACGACAGTGTTCCGAAGGAATCACGAGAGTCCCTCGGACGACAGTGTTCCGAAGGAATCACGAGAGTCCCTCGGACGACAGTGTTCCGATTTTCGCGATTAAATTCCCTTCCGCAGCAAAACCTGCTAACGGCCGTCCCAAACCAGCACGCGGCCCGATTCCGGGAACATTTCCAGTTCTAGCTTGCTCTTCGAGACCGTCAGCTCGCGTTTGTAAGCAACATCGGATAAGCGTCCATCGTGCGGGAGAGGCAGCGCGACTTTTACCGCGTTCGAAGCCGGATTGAGCGCCACAATCCCGTTTTCAAATTCGCGATAGATGACATCACCGATATCGACAGCCTCTCCGAGCGGCTTTCCGAGCCGGACGTTGTATATAGCTCGCGCAAGCGGCCAATCCTCTTGATTCTTCGTCAAATCGAACCAATCCGCCATCAAGAATCCATAGAGGCGGGTGTAGGCATAAGTATACAGGGCTGCTTCTCTGCGGTGGTTTTTGGGGACACTGCTGAAATATGAGAGAATAACCGGAACCTTACCGTGCTTAACCGCATCAGCGTGCTCTTCGGCAGCGTATTGCATCTCGGACCACGTATCCACGGGTTCTCCAGATCCGAGATTATACCGGAATCCCTCCCACATCTGCGCATCGCAATAGGCCCAGTGGCTCGGGAGGATTCCGCTGTTCTGCATCACGATCTTATCCGCACCGAAGCTCTTCACGAGCTGATAAACCTCGCGCTCCAGTTCCTCGCATTCATCAGTGTTGGTCTTATCGGGGTCGAGGTGGGTATGCTTGTCGAATTTGGGGCCGTAGCACTCGTGAACCGATGCTGCGTTATCGAAGAAAATACCATCCGCGCCAAGGTCCATTATGTTGCAGACCTGGGTAAGCGCCGCCTGCCTCAGGTCAGGTTGATGAAAGCAGGTAGAATAAAGACCGGGGATATCCTGCGAAATTCCCCAGATCGATCTTCGCTCCTTACCCCCCGAATCGATGCACACCCAATCCGGGTGCTTCGCGAGGTCGAGCAGATCAGCCGGAGTGGCTTCATTAGGCAGTTTATACAGCCTGCCCTTCTCGCGCATCTGAATTTCGGAGTTCTGAAGCTCCATATAGTTCACATATACGATGACCTTCATCCCCGCATCGTGAGCCTTTGCGATGATCTCCTTCGAGGGCGGCGCTCCCACAATGAGCGGAAAGCCGGTCATCCAGTCCTTGATCATTTCATCGCTCCACGTGCGATACCAGCCATTATACATATCCGCTGAGCGCAGCCAATCCGGGGCAGGTTTACCATAGTCGATCTTCGCCTGCTTTGTGATATATAACCGCTCGAGCGCAGAGATTTTCTTCGCATGCGCAAGTTTCGCTAGAGCCGCGGCATCATCAGCGTTTTTTACCTCAGCAAGCCCGAAGCCGACATCGAGAGTCTCCCCCGGGCGCAAGAACCGCCACCTCGGAAGCGCGTTGATAAATGCCTGCCCGGTTTTCCCCGGTGTATATCCGACCATCCCATTGGTAAGCACAGCAAGCCCACCGCTCTCACCGGGGAGAAAGACCCAATTGTTATAACCGAACCTGCTGATTTTCGCGCCGATAGTTCGCCTCTCCGGCCCATTCTTGCCCGGCGCGAGGTATGAGTCCATGTTCCAATCCCAGCTCCAGAAATAATAATCGCGGCTCGCTCCGAAAAGGCCCGTCACCCCGCTCGTCACGAATACCACGGGCACTCCCGGATAGGCACTCAGGCGCAGGGAAAGCTTGCGATCGTTGGGAACGGGGTAAGTGATCAGCGCAGTTACCATATCTTTGGATTTATAAATTTTAGGCGATGAAGCAGCGGGAAGAGGATGCGCCCAGCCGGATGGCGAGGTAATGTTAATGATAAACCGGCATGTTCCATCGGGGGTCTGCAGATTAAGAACACCATCCGCAAGCCCAGCGCTCAGCTTCTGATCACCCGATTGAATGGTGACCGAATCGCTCGTGACCTCAAGATCAGGCCCACCAACCGTGCTCAATGCAGGCAGAGCCCCCAACAGCACAAACAGAACCGCCAGAAAAACTGTTCGCTGACACATCTCATGCTCCTTCCAGATCAGCTATTTTCCACTCGATCTCCAGCTTCACCCCCGCATCCGCAAGCAGGTTCAGCACAGGGCACTTCTCTTCGACCAGCGAGCATATCTCCTTTACACGCTCCTTGCTCTCATCGGTTTCAACGATAAATATCGCGCTGACGCTCGTGAAGTGCTTGCTCACACCGGGCACACCCAGGAATCCACCGAGGTCCAAGATACCCTGAGCCTCACCGGTGAAGCCGGTATATTCGAAGCCCGATCTTTTCGCGAGGACTGAGAGAGTTCCTCCCGCGCAGCCGATAAGCGACGTAAGTATATAATCCAAAGGTCTCGGACCCATGTCAGTGCCACCGGAACTCTCGGGCATGTCCGTCAGAATATCCGTAAAACTCCCCGCGGCGCTGTTAACGAGCATCCCTGACTCCCACTTCCCGGATGCCGTATAAATAACTGTCTTTGGTCTGATATCCGCCATAATTCCGCCTTTAACTCTCTAACAGAGGAAACTCCGTAATTCTTAGTTTAGCACAGCCATAGGGAATAAGGGTAAGTTCCTCGACAGGCTCGGATGACTTCACCGGACTCCAGGGCAGCGGACCGGCAGAGTTCATCTCCATCCCCCACTCCGGAATCCTTCGGCCTTTGACCTTAAGCTCGATCGGAGCTGATTCAGGCCCATAAACCACATCCCCGACGCTCTTTTTGATCACCTCGACCCGCGGATCCTCAGAGTCGATTAGGAGACCGTAGTTCCAGGGGGTAGTCGGATAGACCGCATAATCCGCGTGCGGTTCTTCGCCCCCTATTTTCTCCCATCGCTCACCGATCTTGAGCGAATACACCAATGGCCCTCTCTTCAGCGTAATCGAATCGTGATACCGCCGTTCGACCTCTACCCTCATAGGAAACACCAGCTCTATAATATCACCATCGCGCCACTCGCGCTCGATTCCCATAAAACCGCCCGGCTCCGCGACCCAATCATCACCATTCACTCTCACGCTCGCTCCCCGAGCCCATGCGGGAATCCGCAGCTTGATCGGGAATGTAACCGGCGAAGAGGCATTAACGATCATGCGAATACTTTCATCGAACGGGTAATCCGTCTCCACATCTATGATAACTTCAACCCCTCCGCGAACCCTGGCTCTTACCTCACACGGACCGTAAGCCACCACCGCAAGCCCATCGTCGGGCATCATCATCCAGAGGTTTGCGGCGAACTTCGGCCAGCCCTGGTGCATATTCGCGGTGCAGCAGCCATAATTGGGTTCGAGGCCAAAGATATTGGAGTCATCGCCATTATTCGTCCACCGGCGCTTATCGATAGTACACAGGACCTGGTTAGCCTGCTGATCGTATTGATGCGCCCACATATCCGCGCTGAACGTCCCCGGCAGCGCATTATAAACAATCTTCTCGAGCCTGTCACCGAATGCCGGATCACCGAAAATTTGCATCAGGTTCTCCAACGAGAACATATACTCAACCACCGAGCACAGCTCCGTCCCCTGGCTCGGGTCCTTGCCTGCGTAGTGCTCATCGCCGGTGAACACTCCGACTGCGGTCCCGTGATACTTATCCAGCATCTCCATAGTTCGCCACACAGCCGAACGATGCTCCTCCCAGCCCGTGATCTCCCACGCGACCCCCGGAGTCTTCACCGCCATCGCATTATTAACGACGTGAGTGGTCAGCGGGAAAAGCTCCTCCTGCTTTCGGGTATGCGAGAATTGATGGAAGTGCCAGCTCCAATTATATCCCTGGTTCATAACATCCCGCGCGAGGTCGAGAAGCGACTCATCTCCCGTCCGATTATAAAGCCAGATCACGCTCAGCGCCGTATCGGCCCATCGCACCACCGCCCAATCTCGGAAATGATTCGACGGCAGCTCGCGCTTCATATAATCGAAAAACCGCTCCATCAGAGGGATCACGCGCTCATCACCGGTCGCTTCCTGATACTGCGTAAGGACCTTCAACGCCACCCCGAACGGCCACCAGTCATCAAGCAACTTTGGCCCGAAACGCCCGTTCTCATCATCGCTCCCGAGCATCCACCCCAGCCACTTCTCCACTTCGGCAAGCAGCGACTCATCATCCAGGAGAAACGCCAGCGGCACGAGCCCATCCAGGTAATAAGGCCCACGCTCCCAGCTCTCTCCATCTCCACCAAGCCAGCCGCTGCCGGGCCCGAGTGAATCCCAGAACTTCGGCAGATTCCCGGTAAGGCTGTCGGCTTGTATCTGAAGCTGTCTTTTAAGCCACCCCTTAGGCTTCACCGAGCCAAGTGGAAGAAATATAAATGCGGAAGCAGGTAGTGGTTCTCGGTTGGATATATAATAGCTGTTCATCAGTCTCCTCGGAGTCAGTTTATATCAGCAGAATTGTTCAACAAGCCCGAGGATTCCTGCTGGGGGAATTTTTGATTGAATAGGGAGTAATAAGTATTGGGATTGGGTGAAAGTCTGTAACTTCGGCAGGTACCAAAGAGATATCCGGATAGTAATGAGTAGGCCTGTCCTGGCTATAGATTGTAAGCCAGATAAGGCGCCGGACGCGGCACAATCCAAAGGCGCTTCGCTAATCATTGTTAGACAGACATTCCATGAAAGCCTATTCAACATTCAAAATTAAGAATTGAGAATTCTCCCTTCCCCGCTAGCGTTTTAGAAATGATTGGAAATTGCCGCCGAAGAGGTCGGATACGTCTCGCTGGATTTCTTCTTCGGTTACTTGCCAGCCGGTGCGTGTCAGGTTTACATATTTCTCAGCCAAAGCCTCGCCGATTATTTCGCGTGAATGAGCCCATTTATATATGATCTGATCGAGCACTCGAGCGTCGGAATGCTGGGGGATTACGCTCGGGCCGAGGAGGTCGAAGCGCATCCGGGTGATTTCCTCGATCAAGCTGGGATTATTGAGGAACCACCAGCATCCGAAGATCATCAGGTTCGGGAACTTACGCGCGGCTATGCAGAGCTCGTGCTGGTTTTCACGCGAGAGCATCGTGACCAGGAATTTATTGGATGGATATGAAACGCACAGGCGCTCGACAGATTCTATATCTGCTTTTCCGAGTGAATCGGCGGCGAGTTTAAGGGCAGGGTTCACTGCCCTGCGGACTCCTATCATCAGCGCGAACGGGATGTTTTTTTCTTCCGCAACCGGAAGCAGGCAATCGGCGATCAGCTTACCGCGCACGGAGTCCTCGGGGTAGACGAAATCCGGCGGGAGCGATACTGCCATATAGAGCGCATCGATACGGTCGATCCACTCGCGAAGAAAGCGTTTTACTTCGGCGCAGGTGTGATCGTTAAGAGTTTCCTCTACGTCATACCCCCACCCTTTCATCGCCGGAATCACCGAAGGCCAAGAGTTGAGCAGAGGATCCACGCGCAGCGCGGCGGCGAATCTGGGGTCGGGATCAGTCCCATTCAGCCACACCGGCCGCTCGAGATCGTCGAACGGGTCATTGGTCATTACAACCGAGCTGACTCCGGCGAGCTCGAAGACCTTGTCCACATGTTCCTCAACCGACATGCTATCGAAAAACGAGCGATAAGCATCAAGATCGCGAGATGCGACATCGAGGCCGAAGCATTCGAGAACCGTAAGCACCCCTCTGCAGGACTCGCTGAACGGAGAATGGTCGATGAAAAGCGTTTGCCAGACCACATCAGCCTGATCGCGCTTTGAGAGCGCGTAAAAATCGTCGGGAGAGATACGGCCCCAGCGCACAGTTTCGGCAATCAGGTAGTGGTAGGTGAGAAGTTCATCGATTCCTCGAAGCAGGAGCGCCTCGAAAGCCTGCGGATAGAGGTGGGTGTGGATATCGGTTATGCGGACGTTTTGGACCGCTTTTAGGACCTGGTCGCGGATAGTGTCGGTTTGAGTTATCTGAGTCATTAGGAGCCTCGTTGTTGGCAGTTTTTAGTATTTATTGACTTTCGCATAATGATGTGACGTACCGGCGGGTCGGATCGAGCACGAAGCCTTCTGCCAGGTTTTCACTACATTACCTGAAACTCAGTAGTGATAATTAGGGAGTAATGAGAATGGGCTTGGGTGAAGGTCTGTACCTTCGGCAGGTACCATAGAGTTATTCCCCTGCGATTGAAATCGCGGCTAATACTACGCCAAGTCCGGCTCTCGCACCCTTCGGGCGCTGTCGTTGAGACCGTCGCGGACTGGGACTATCCCTTCTGTTACCTGTTACCTCTCCCTTCTATGTAACTATAAGATTTTACCCTATGTATCTCCGTCTGGTAAAGGGGGTTGAGGGGTGGATGTGGGCGATTGTTCGACGCCGAGGATCAGGTCGCGATAGCGCTGGTAGAGATAAGATGTGGCGAAAAGAATCAGCGCGAGGCCTGCGAAGGAGAAAATGCGATACAGAGGATCGAGGAAAGAAAGGTCTGAGATGAAAACCTTTAATATCGCTACCGCGAAAAGGGATATCGCTACGAAACGGATAGCGCGCACTCGCTGCCAGAAGCCAAAACTGATCAGGATGAATGAGTAGATCAGCCAGACCACGGAGAGAATCATCTGGCGCATGTTCGCGGAGTAGTTGATAATGCGAGCCTGGGGCGCAAGGGTTGACATCCGATTGAAGAAATCAATCGTTTCGACTGTGATGAGTTCGAAGATAAACAGGCTCAAGATGACCTGAAGAATCCTTAAGAAAGTAGGTATCCAGACATAATTAGTGACGCGGCGAGAGAAAAGCATATATTGAGCTATCAACGCAAAAGCACACATGGCAAATGCAAGGGCGCGGATATTGAAAAGAAGTGTAAAGCTCCGGATCGGACTGAAGTAAAAACCTTGTGAGGCGGTGACAGCGATTCCCGCGGCGAGTGAGCCGAGTCCTATAATAAGCAGCGCATCGGAACGCTTGCGAAGGCTATACAAAACCACGGGTATCGAGTAGAACGACCAAATGATACTGATGACCATATAGCGAGAGAAAGCAAGATAGGCGGTACTTTTCGCGGTGAGGAGCGGCCTTTCGAACCAGGTCCATGTTTCCAAAGAAAGAAGCTCCAGAATTAGAGCAGCGAATGCGATCTCTAGAATATTCAGTGCCGTAGAAGCCCATGCATGTTCGCCGGAGTGCCTGGAAAAGAGATGGTAAAGCACGAGAATGCCGGCGAAGAGCAGGGCAAAGGCAGCAACCCGAACGTTGGCGCCGATGATAAATTTGCTTATGTATTGGAAATCGAAGCCGTTGATGGCGATGACGATCGCACCGAGAGCGAGTGTGATCAGGCTCAGGACTGAAAGCAGCGTCGCCCTGCGCTTGAGCCCGAATAACGCGAGAGGGATGGAATAGAGGACCCATATCCCGCCGATGGCCATTGTTCGAGCATAGTTGAGGGAAACAGATATACGCCCAAAGAAGCCATGGGGAAGAATATCTGCAATATGATGGGTGCTATTGCTGATTGTGGAAATGAGAAGCTTAAAGGAGTCATTTACCTCTACGGCAAGAATAATAAGAGCGACAGCCCAGGAGGTTACGCGGAATATACCGCTGAAATCTATAGCTTCATCGAGACCGGAGCGCTTTATGATTATCGATCCCAGCCAAAGAGACACGGCAAGCACGGCGAAAGCCAGGAAGCGAAGATTCCAGATAGGCACGAAATTAGAAATCAAGGAGCTGGCATAAGTATTATCCTTTATAAGGATGGCGATTAATGAGATCGTGTAAACAATGATACCGGAGGCTGTCGCAGCCAGTATCCGCCAGCGCGCACCGCACCAGATGAGCGCCAGCGCCTCTATCGACCAGAACGCAATTCGTAGGAAGCCATTGAACTGGACCGCGGTCGCAATTACGAGGAGAGCGTTCGCGGTCAATGTATAGCGGGTGATGAAGCTCTGGTCATCGGGCCGGCGTCGGATCAGTATTAGAAGGGCAGCCAGATAATCGTGAGGAAGGGAATCGTAAGGGTGACCAGAGTCTTATCGTAATAAGCTCCATGCCAGACCAGGTAGGTAATGTAAGTGCATGCCAGAGCAAGGGGCTCGAGGACCGCCCAGGAATCTTTCTCGACAGCCATCGCGAGCAAGCCAAGGTCGAGAAGCGCGATATAGGCGAAGAGCCCGAGGTGGTTCGCTCCGGCGCCGGGAGCACCGCTGCTTACGAGCATAGGAGTAAGGAATCCACCGGCGAGACCGAGGAGTGAGACCACGAGTGAATCGTATCTGCGTGCCTGCAGGAAAGCTATCACCGTAACGGCAGCCATTATCGTAAAAGCAATTAACTGCGATACGAGATGGTAACTGAAGATCGCATAACCGGAGAGATAGAGGACCGATATGCCGCCACCGAGCAGACCCTGCGCGAAAATCTGCGCCCCTGAATGGTGGAACCTGCTCCCAACATAGAGGAGCACGGCTCCGCAGATAAATCCGATAGTAACAATCATCGCTGAGGTGATCCAGTGGTGGTCGTAGGCATATTTCAGGAAAAACGCCGTGACAATGATCAAACCGATAGCAGCTATGCGGTTTACTATGTTGCCCCCGATAAGCATCTCCCATTCAGCTAAGGTGCGTGATTTAGGCGGGAGTGGGCTATCGGCACGCGCGGGCTGCGCGGCAGGTTGAGGGGCAGGTCGCGGCGAGGGCTCCAGAGGGCGAACGGGCTCGGGCTCAGGTTCAGATGGTGGCTGGTTAGCTGAGATATCCTGATGAAGGCGCATCAGAATATCTTCACGCAGGGGCTGCGCTGGCGGCGCCGGCTCGAGCGGAGGCGCCTGTTGCGGCTGGTCGGCTTGCTGAGTTGAGGCTTCTATGTGTCCATAAACGATCCGGCGGAGCTGGGCTATCTCAAGATTAAGAGCATCTATCCTGCGCGCGAGTTCACCAGCTCTTGTAATTGCAACGATTGGAAGCGCGATTAGGGCAACGATAAAACCAAATACAATGATTTGCAATGATTCCATAAATCTCTCTGTAACAATCAATTGCGCGGATGGGTTTATTACATAATGGTATATCGCATGAATCGAAGAGTTCCTCGGCTTGCTCGAATGAGAAAATGGCTGTATCGGATACGGAAGCCGGACGCGTGATCGCCACCCCTGCTATCGGCAAAGGACCCGATGGGGCTGCATTTAGCCAAAACATAAAACTGGCGTTTAGCCCTAACGGACAGGACGGAACGCTTACGGTGGTGCGCGAGGACTCGCCGAAAATGTTCAGCGTAGTGCAGACAGTGCCTACGCAGGTGAGCGCTCGGACGATGGCGATGGATCCTAAAACGCACAACATCTACCTGGCTGCCGCGCGCTATGCTCCCGCGCCCGCGGCTCCTTCGACCGGAGAGAACGCTCCCCGGCAGCGAAGAAGCATTGAGCCGGGATCGTTTGTGATACTGGTATTTGCGCCGTAGATGAGCTAAGGTCGAAAGTTGAGTGAGAGTATCCCTTCGGGCTTGAAGCCCGGAGGGATATTTATTGTACGGATTGGGATTCGGGTTGGAGGGAAGGATCGGTTTTCCAACGATTGACAAGCGCTTTGAAAACGAAAGCGCCCGAGAAGAAGAGGATCCCTATGAAAAGAAATATATGGCCATAACTGAAGGCGGTCGCTATCTGGCCGGCTATGAAAGACGCCATAAGCGCGCCGAATGTGCCGGCTGCCTGTTGGATGCCATAAGCTCTGCCTCGGAATTCCTCCGGGACCATCGTACATGTGATCGCGCCTATTGCGGGGCTGAGAGTGGCAAGACAGAAGCCAATCGCGAAATAAATAAAGGCGAATCCCCAGACATTATGCATAAAGAAGAGAAGAAAAGCGCCGATAGCGCTCCCGGTGAGCCCGATCAGGATGTTGCGATGATACCCCCACTCCTGCCCGAGGCAACTCCACCTGTAAGCCGAGAGAACGAACGCAGTTGCGGGTAGAGAGAAAATAACCGCGGGCAGCCACCACGGGCACCATCCGCGCAGTGTATCGAGATGAAGTATAAGGAACGGACTGATTGCCGCGCCGAACATCCACGTCAGCATCATCGTGAAAAGCAATGAAGATTGTATCGGCGAACGCAGCGCTATTCCGAAGTCTTGAATAAGGCTCGTTCGCTGCTTGGGAACCACCTTGTTAGGCTCCTGCACGAATAGCCATACTACCAGCGTCGAGAGCAGGACAGCCGTCCCGGAGACAGCCAGCGAACAGCGATATCCGGCGATCTGCGCGAGTATCGCTCCAAACGCGGGACCGATAATAACCCCGGTATTTGAAGTAGTCTCGAGAATAGCCACATAACGCGGCGCTTCGTCCTCGGGTGTGTTGGTGCCGACCAGGGCAAATGAGCCGGGGATGAAGCCGGTTAGAGCGCCATTAAGGAAACGGCAGATAAGGAGCTGCCACGGCGCCCTGCAGACGCTCATTCCGAAGTAAACTCCGGCAAGGCAGAAGCCCGCGCGGATGATCATCGGTTTGCGGCCTACGTTATCGCCGATCTTGCCCCAGAGCGGTTGACAGACAATCGCGGCTAGCGACTGCACCATAAACAACAGGCTGACCATAACTTTATAATGCGGTCCACCTCCGCCTATTTCCCTGAGAAACTTAGGAAGAAATGGGACCACCTGCTGCCAGCTGAGAGAGGCAAGGAATACGGTGACGGACAGTATGTAGATATTACGGCGATAGTACGGCATTGCTGAATGTTACCCCGGTTCTTTTCTAGTCTAGCACGGAACAGGCTCAAGTGCTAGTGGGGAAGAGAGTTTTGGCAAATGTCGAGGGGGAATGGGAAATTTTGAATAGTCACGGGTGGTAGTCTGTACCATATGCTTCTCTTGATTCGGAGATCGCAACCTATCAGTAAAAGACTATCACTGCTGATCAGACCACCACTATGCAAGTATCCAAATAAAGAATCATTTTCACATCGTATGTCACAGCCAATGCACGCATGTATTAGGGCGGGTAGACTGATTATGGAGCGAGTTGTTAGCGGAAGTAAGGAGGGGATCGAGGTGGTTTGGGCGATTGTATTTTTTCTTTTCTGCCTGGCTGCGGCGGTGTTCGCTTACGGAATGCTGCCGGGCGTGGCTTCGACTAGTATGCAGCTGGTGACATGGGTATTTATGGCGTTATTTGTCATATCGATGGTATTAATAGGGTGGAACCGGCCCGCGAGGAGGTAGATCAGACGCCACCAACTGCACATATATTTGCTATTGTTTGACAATTTCTGGGTAGAATAAAAATGCGCAGAGATGCAGCGTGCGAGCAGTAAAACTAAGAGGCAAGTGCCTCGCAATAGGAAGGAGGAGCTCCTATGCTGTATTGGGCTTTTCTGTTCCTGATCCTCGCCATTGTGGCGCTGATATTTGGTTTCGCCTTTATCGCTGGAACCGCGGCGTGGATCGCGAAGGCGCTGTTCATAGTATTCATCATCCTGTTCTTGATCTCCTTGATCACAGGAGGATGGCGGCGCCATCCAGTCGTGTAGAATCAAGCCGGAGAGGCGATTGCTTCTCCGGCTTTTTATTGTATTACGAACATTCCCACCAAACATACATGTTGAGCTCCCAGTGACAAGCACACAATCTTTGTGTTTTGCAAGCGACCGGTCAGGGTATACAACCTGCGATCATCACTCAGTGATTACCTGATAGACCAGATGCCAACCGAAAGGAGGAAGAGGAAGTAACCAATTTTTCACCTCAGACCCTCTGGCCGTGGGCGAGAGGCGTACACATGCAGTTCCATGTAAATTAATCGAGGAGGAGGATAAATGAAGAGTTACAGGTTGCTACTACTTGTCGTCGGCTTTATATTTTTGTCGACGACCGCGTCGATGGCCACAAATGGCCTGTTCACGACACTAGCGTTTCCTAACCGGAACACGAACCCCAACAACTTCGATCAGTATGCTCCGTTCCTGATGAGGCAGGGTTGGGTGAACAGCATGCAGGCATGGTATATCTGCACTGATTCAAGCGATCAGCAGCTTGCCTGCAGCACAACCGCTCCATCAACCGCATTATGCATACCCTGGGTGGAGTTCGCAAATGGAATCAACTTCGCTCCGAGGTTAATCAGCGCCGCCGGTCACGTGCCGATTATGTATGTCATCACCAACGTGAATCAGGGACCGGTGTTCACTACGGTACCGGGCGCTGCTGATTATTCGGGGATATGGCAGGTGGTTTATGTCACATTCAAGCCGGGCGTCATGCCGTTTTGTGTGAACAATGCGAATCCCTACAACCCTATGACCAATCCTCATGGTCTGCCTGGTACGGACCTTGCGACGCTCACAGACACGAATGCGGCGGGACTCCCGATCATTGTGAAGTACCCGATCGTGGCGATTGGGCCGCTCGGTGGACCATGGTATCCGCCCGCGGTTGCAGGCACCTACCGCATTCCGCAGGGCAAGGTGATGCAGGACTACACCCGAACGAAGATCATCTGGCTGCCTTTCTGGAACGCCTATTGCCGCAATTCGATAACCAAGGCTGTAAGCGTCCGCCAGTTTATCGTCCCGGATGTATATGATCCACTACCGACGACGAGTCCGACTGGGAACCTGCTTGTCAAACTCGGCGCTAACAACGCTCCAGGCCTGGCAGCATTCCCACCCTCCGATGAGCAGGCGTTCTACTGGCAGTTGGGCCCGCAGCCCATAAATCAGTATCCGATTCTTCAGGCCTGTCCGGAGAACGAATTCTTCAGCACAGGCCCGCAATCGCCGTGCAGAAACAGCAACTACAACTACACCCCTGTTGACTTCATAGTCGCAGCGCAGCGCAATGTCCCACCGCTTGCGCCGTATACTGTGATCAACAATGAGCCGGTGCTGCTTCAGTTCGCGGCGACAGGATGCCTTACGCTGACGCCGACGGGTCAGATCATCGATGCGCCGGTACTGCCGACGGTGGATTCAAGCGTGACAAATCCGCCTGTGCCGCCTACCTACTATTAATACAAGTTACCTCCAGACACGTGAAATGGGCCCGCTGATACGGGCCCATTTCATTAATCATATAGAGAATGATTCTTAATTTTGAATGATTGGATTAGTGATACAGTGAAAGATTAATCATCCCCTATATGAGCTTTACCTACCCAGCGGATTTCGGAGGTTTTCAGACACTCGATGTCCGGGAGGGTGGTCAGGGCGCCGGATTCAAGAGCGGATATGATCGAGCTCAATTCATCGAGGAACTTGCAACCGAAGCGCCTTTGCATTGTCAGTTCGCGGATCATCGATGGACCCATATAGGATGGAATGCCTGTTTCAATGGCTAGAATCGATTCATCCATTTCCTTTATCGCGGCGGCTATTTCATCGGCGCGCGCTTTCAGGGCTGTGGAGTCGATGTCGCCATCCTGCCGCATGTCGCGATAGGCGCGGGTAGCCTGCGAAAGCCTGAGGAAAAGATGCGCGCTTGCGGCTGTTCGAGCCATTTCGGCTGTATATGCCTTATTTAGACCGAGCGGGCTGCGATGCCAGAGATCTTCGCGCTCGAAGAGCCGCTTAGCCGCCCTGGCATTTTCGCAGATCATGCTAAGGTTATGCTGAACTCCACCAGGATTATCCCAGAGCTGCTCGACGATCGCCTGAGGATAATTGGACCTTATGAAAGACGAATGGCGGTTTAATCCATAGGAATAAGCGTAGTGATATATCGCCCAGGATGTTGGGCCCATTGGGCCTGTGGTAAAGTCGAAGCGCCTGAATGCTTCGGCGCCCTCCGGGTGGTCACCGAACAGGTGGCGAGTGTATTTATCTCTAAATGCGGAGATATCACCGGCCCCCGATGAGTTCCAGGAATATTCGGCGAGGCAGGCGTAGTTGCGGTAGTAAGCGTTGTAGAAGACAGTGTATGACTCGGCTCCCTCGGCGTTTTCCTCGGCAGCTTTCATGGTGGCAAGGTAAATATTTTGGAGATGATCGGAGAGCGGGGTCCAGTAGTAGTAACCCGTCATCGGAACCACCCAGGTGTTCATTCCAAACTCCGGATGCATCGTCTCGAAGAAATTACCATATCTCCACCAGTGCAGCGCGACCTTATCCAGAATCCCCTCTTTTCGGAAGCGGTCGGCGAGTTCTTCGTTCATTCTGCCACCGCGCACGAAGCTGTCGTGCCACAGACCGATCTTTTCAATGCCTTTATCGGAAAGATGCTTGCAGAGCGTGACCACATAGTCCACGAACTGATCGTACCATTCTCTCTTACTGCACTCCGGGCACTTGCAGTAAGGGGAGACTACGCGCGTGGGCTCGGACTCATCCATACCTAGAATCGGCCAAACCTCGTCCAGGCCAAGATGGAAAAAATGGACACTATTCGGGAGAAGATAGCGATCGATGATCTCGTCGACGATGTTGAACATCACCTCGTAGGTCATGGGGTTCGAGAGACAGAAGCCATAACCCACGGGGTTGCCCTGCTCGTCTTTTGAAGATATCTCCGGGATCTTGTGCGGGATCAGGGTGTTATGGCCTGGGGTATTGAAGTGCGGATAAATGGTTACGCCGCGGGTTGCGCCGTAGGCCACGATATCACCGAAGAAGTCTTCGGTAAAGATGAGCGGAAGGTATTCAGCGCGAACATAGTCGCCTTTTTTAGCGGAGTAGTATTCGATCGACTGCGGCGTTTTAAGCTCGGGGTATTTGCGGATGGGAAGAAGGAAGAACTCGGAGCGTTTGCCTTCGTATTGGACCATCCAGTTGTTCGCAACCCCGATGTTTAGGACGTTAAATTTGAGGCTTGCGAGAAGGTCGATCGCATCTTTCCAGTCCTGAAGGGTCATCAGGTCTGAGCACCAGCGGCTCTCGGCGAAGATACCACGGTATTTACGCTCGGGCCAGTCCGCGATGCGCCCTTCCGGGATTATGATCGTGTCTCCATCTCGCTCGATCATCTGGAGAAGGGTCTGTGCACCGTAGAAAATGCCGAGGGGAGAGGTTGCGGCGATTACGATATCTCTTACAGTGATAGAAATCACATAGGCCTGGTCGGCATTGGGTGCGCTATTAATGCAATCTAGGAGCGACCCGCTTATTTCCGGGTTGGTTTCAGGAGTGCCCAGAACCACGCGTATTTCATCGCCTTTGCCGGCGGCATTTTCTATGAGAGATGCGGCATGGCGTTCGAGGTCAGATGCATCGGGACCGAGTCTGATGCGGACTCCCGAAGTAATGCGCAGTAGCGCTCCGGTAAGTTCAGTAACCTGAGGCTCAGGAAAAACGGCTAATTTCAATGGGTTCTCCTTTTAGGCAGTCTGGTGTCCCAGGGTCCCAGGGTCGAGAATGGTTAGATGGTTAGATGGTTTGATGGTCCGAGATTGCAAATCCCGACCATCGTACTTACTGCCTGTGATGATAAAGGTTGGCAATGAGATTACTGATAGCTGATAGCTAAAAATTCACCAGCTAAATACTAGCCCTGCTTTGGCGATGTGTCAATGGAAAATCAGAAAATAAGTAATGCGTATTAGGTAGGAGTTTTGGAGGTGGGCGTTTAACTCAGTTATGACAGCTCATTTGGAGGCGCCAATAATGAACGAACTCGCAATCAACGGGGGGAAGCCCGTAAATACAGAACAGTTTCCACCCTGGCCTTACTTTACGGATGATACAATTTCAGCGGCGATGGAGCCCCTTAAAAGCGGCAAGGTGAACTACTGGACAGGTGAGCTCGGAATGAAGTTCGAGCAGTCGTTCGCGGAGTGGTGCGGGGCGAAGTTCGGTATCTCCACCTGCAACGGCACCGCCGCGCTTCATGTTGCACTCGCGGGGCTCGGGATAGGGCCGGGCGATGAGGTGATCGTGCCGTCGTATACTTTTATCGCGACCTCGTTCTCGGTATGCCAGGCGGGCGCGGTACCGATTTTCGCGGATGTCGAGAGGTTCGGACATACGATTTCGGCTAAGGACATCGAAGCGAAAATATCGGACCGGACCAAAGCAGTCATAGTGGTCCACCTCTATGGCGAGGTGTGCGATATGGACGCGATACTGGATGTTGCAAAGCGGCATAACCTGCTCGTGGTAGAAGACTGCGCTCAGGCACACGGGGCAACTTATAAGGGTAAGAAAGTCGGCACCATCGGCGATATCGGCGCATTCAGCTTCTGCCAGTCGAAGACGTTCACGACCGGCGGCGAGGGCGGATGCGTGATCACCGATGATGATAACGTGGCATGGCTGTGCAGGTCGTTCAGGGACCACGGTTATGATGTGGCGGAGAGGCTAAGGCTGCTCGAACTCGAAGCGAAACTGCCATACATTCATAACTGCGTGGGCTTCAACTTCCGCCTCACGGAGATGCAGTCCGCTATCGGACTTAAGGAACTCGAGAAGATCGATACATGGAATCTTGCGAACCGCAGACGCAACGGCGAGATGCTGCTCGATATGCTTAAGGACTACCCGGGAATCCTGCGGCTGCCGATTCATGATCCCGAAAGGCAAAACGGTTTCTGGCTGTTCCCGATTGTTGTGGATATCGATAAGTTAGGCGCCGATATAAAGGGTATAGTGAGCGCGCTCGGAGCCGAGGGAATCCCGTGCGGACCGGTGCTTTGGCCTCAGTGTTACAAGGAGAAAGCTTATCAGGACGGCAAGGGATTCGGAAGGCTGGGTTATCCATTTGGTGACCCGAACGCGCGGTCCGAAGCGGTCGATTACAAGAATGTTCTGTGCCCGAACGCGGCCGAAGTGGAGAGCAGGTGTTTCTTCGTGCCCGTGCATCCGACTTATGAAGTGCGCCACATCGAGATGATTGGACAGGCGGTGCGAAAGGTACTAGGGGCGTTCACGGGATAGTTTACTCGCGAAAGCGCTAAGGACTTTAAGAAAACCGGTATTAGGGAGCTTGTTCCCGAAACTTCATGCAATTATGCTCTGATTTGGATAATGTGCATTGGGTTCGGGGGGTAGTGAAAAATTATAATCCTGCCCCTCACCCCAACCCTCTTCCCCAGGAAAGGGACACTCTGTACCATCTTCCGGCCTTATGGGAGAAAGCAGATTGTATATTAACTGATTTCGAGCATTAGTGATGGATTTTGAGGTGGCTGTAACCTTTCAGCCGCTCATTTTGCCCGGAAATTGCTATCTTAGTAGAATTCCCGCATAATTACCGGGGTAATTTCAGTTGCCAAGCGTGCAATACTGAGGTATACTTCAATTACTAATACGCTACAGTTTTTAATCAGGATTAGGATGACAGTCAGTCTCCTGCTGAGTTTGGAATAATAAGGTCAGTAGTTATGAGAGATGTAGTTTGCTCGAAAGGCGCGGTAGTTGCCGCCGATAAATATGGAGCACAAGCTGGAGCAGATATCCTCCGTAAAGGAGGAAACGCATTCGATGCGGCCGTAGCAACCGCGCTGGCGGAGTGCGTCGTGCAGCTTCATAATGTAGGGCTCGGTGGATACGCCGGAACGATGGTTATGTATGTGGCGAAGGAAGATGCGGTCATCGCGCTGGACTTCGATGGGCGCGCGCCTCTTGCTTCGAAACCGGATATGTTCGCAGTAGAGGGAACGCCGTGCGGCGCTGTGATAGACGGCGATGGACATTCGGAGGATCAGGATATTCAAGAACGCGGCCACCTGTGCGTGGTGGCTCCTCCGATAGTCGCGGGGCTGGCGGCAGTCCTGGAGCGATATGGAACGATGTCGTTCGAGGACGTGGCGCTGGCCGCGCAAAAGCTGGCGGAAGAAGGTTTCCCGGTGTATCCCGGTCTAGCGGGCGCGATGGAACGGTTCGTTAAGAACGCGGATCCGAAATACGTCCACGCGCTCCTGCCGAATGGTGTGCCCAATGTCGGCGATACGCTGGTCCAGAAAGATATGGCTGATCTGATGGCGCGGCTGCGCAAGGAAGGACCGGAGATATTTTATAAGGGCGATATCCCCAGGGCGATAGTATCGGCTGTCAGAAGCGGAGGCGGAATCCTGGATGAGACTGATTTTCTTATGGTAGCCCCTCGCTTCGAAGAGCCGGTAAGCATTCAATCCGGGGATTATGAAGTGTTTACGCCTCAGCCTCCGGCTGGAGGACTCACAGCCCTGCAGATACTCAATATAATGAGCTATTCCGACCTGACTGATTCGGAACTCGGCAGCGCGAAGTATTATCACCATCTGATCGAAGCCTCGAAGCATGCCTGGCAGGAGCGGTTCGATTATATGGCGGACCCACTGTTCGCGGATGTGCCTGTGCACAAGATGCTTTCGGGCGAGCATGCCAGGGAGCTGTGGAGCAGGATCGAAACAGGCGAACGGGCAGAGATGATAGCTGATCCCGCGGGCGCGGGGCATACGGTCCACCTGGTAACAGCGGATAAAGATCGGAATATGGTATCGATGACCGCCACGCAGGGGAGCTGGTTCGGCTCATTCCTGGTGGTCGAAGGGCTCGGAATGCTCCTGGGGAACGGTATGTCCAGGTTCGACCGAGCACCGGGACGGCTTAATTCGGTAGCTCCGTGTAAGCGGATGCAGCATAATATGTCACCACTGATAATCACTAAAAATGGGCGACCTTATTGCGGGATCGGGCTGCCGGGCGGCAGAAAGATAGTGAGCGTCACCGCGCTGCTCGCGCATGCGCTTACGCGGTTCGGCACCACGTGCGGTGAAGCAATCGATTTACCCCGGTTCCATATCGAGGACCCGGAACCCGCGCAGGTTGATTCCGAGAAGGTTGCCGATGAGATTAAACGCGAATACGGAGCGGATTATCCGGTTACGGTATCGAAGACCAGGCTGGGTGGGCCTGTAGCGGGTGTTATGCTCGCGCGAGAGACCGATCATTTGATGGCTGCTTCGGAGTTCGGTCCGGATTGTGTTGCAACAGATTAATCCCTCTATATTTCCCTTCCATGTCTAAGGCCCGGTGTTTATAGCACCGGGCCTCTTTTCTTATGATTATTTTACACCCCTGCGATTGAAATCGCGGCTACAAATGCGCAAAGTCCGGCTTCCACAGCCCTTCGGGCCATTGTCAGCCAAGGACTGTCGCCGAGAGACTTTCGCGGACTGAGAGTATATTCTTACTGTATCTGTGGGGTGCTTCCCCATTGGTAGACATGGACCCCCAGCGAATCGAATGATGCGGTGAATTGACCGCCGGGGGCGTCGATACTCCCGCCTTCGATTGGGAGATTCAGAGAGCTCACCGGAAGGTTTTGCACACTGATATTGGCATTAACAGCGCTGCGGATGGTGTTCACGAGGTGCTCCGCCGCCGATTCCTCCATTTTTTATAAACGGTACACCACAAGCGGGCGTGATTTCGGCAAGTCTCGAGCCGCGCGGGCCGAAGTAGATGTGATAAACGGCGGAGGAGACGTCGCAGCGGATCTTGACAGTGTACCAGGTGTTGGCTGTGTAGGTCGCACCCGCGGGGTTAAGGACATAGACCTGTGAAAAGCTCTGAGTCTGGTAGGATATCTTTCCAGATCCACCGCCAGGCGCGCAGGGAACATTGCCTTCGAAGTTGATCGCGGCTATCCACGAGCGGCCGTTATTCGCGGCGGTGCCGGAGTAGTTGCCGTTTACGCGAGCGAGGCAGCCGGCGGTGGTCTGCTGAAGTTTTATATCGAACTGAACGGTGAAAAGACCGGAAGTAACATCGGTGGCAGCCTGCCTCCATAAACAAAGGCTGAGAGCCTCGGGAGCAAGGTTCTGTTCGTAGATATCGACGGCTTTGTTTCCTGCCGGTTCACCCGTATCGATGACCTTGGCGTAGTAGGCTGATGTTTTGAGGGAGGTCAGGGTAGACCACCCGTTTGGCATTAGCCCGGTGGTATCTGAGTCGAAGTTATCGGAGAACAGCGGTTGTATAGTGGCTCCGGCCGCGAGAGGCAGGCAGAATCCGACTATAATCAGTACGATAATGAGGCGCGCTAATTGCATTGGGTGACAGACTCCTTTCCCGGGTAGACCGGCAAGCATGAAACAGTCTACTAATGCGCATTATATCATGCATTTTCAGTTTTGAATTTGGGATTTGAGTTATTTAAAAGTACGGCAGGATAAATGCGCCTACCCCCTTCCGGTGGCGTGTAGTATACTGTTGGAGATGAAACGTTATGTTCTGGCGATAGATCAGGGGACGACTTCGAGCAAGGCACTGGTGATCGATGAGGGCGGCGCGGTGGTAGCGCGCTCGCGCAATTTTCCGGTGACGGCATCGTATCCGCGCGCGGGATGGGTGGAGTTCGATCCCGCGCGGATGCTGGATTCGATTAGAGCGGCGGCGAAAGATGCGGTGAGCCAAGCTGGTATAGATGCCGGGGAGATCGCGGCGGTCGGGCTTGCGAACCAGGGCGAAACCGTGATTGCATTCGACAGCAGGACAGGAGAACCGGTCTGCCCCGCGATATCGTGGCAGGATCGACGCTGTATGGATATCATCGAACGATGGCGCGGTGAGGGACTGGAAGATGAAGTGCGCAGGCGGACCGGGCTGCGATTAGACCCTTATTTCTCGGCTGGAAAGATGCGGTGGGTGCTGGAGAATGTGCCTGTCGCGAAGGAACTCGCGAGCACGGGCAGGCTGCGGCTGGGGACATCGGATAGCTGGATTTTGTGGAAACTAAGCGGCGGCGCTCGATTTGTGACCGATGTTTCTACCGCTTCGAGGACCATGCTGCTCGATCTTGCAAGTATGAATTGGGACTCCGACCTGCTTCACGCTGCTGGGATACCTGGTGAAGCGCTGCCCGGTATTGCGGGAAATTGCGAAACAGTAAATTGGATCAGCCTGAATATATTTAGAAAATTGACCCCCGCTGTGGGATTGTGTGTGGATCAGCAGGCGGCGCTGTTCGGGCAGAGATGTCTTGCCAGGGGACAGGCGAAGGCTACCTACGGCACGGGGTGTTTCGTGCTTGCGAACATCGGCGAGGAGAGCGAGGCGCGTAGAGAAGGGCTGCTTACCAGCGTGGGTTGGAGCATTGGGGGATCGACCACTTACGTTTTTGATGGCGGGATTTACTCGGCGGGGTCGGTGCTGGGATGGTTGCGCAACGAGCTGGGGTTGTATGCTGATCACGCGGAACTGGAACGGCTGGCAGGGAGCGTTGAAGATACGGACGGGGTATACCTGTTTCCGGCGTTCGCGGGGCTCGCATCTCCGCACTGGAAACCGAATGCGAAAGCGGCATACGTTGGGTTGACTCTGGGCACGCGGCGAGAGCATGTATTGCGTGCGGCGCTGGAAGCGATAGCATTTCGGGTGAAAGATATTGCGGATGCAATGGACGGGCCGGAGATTGGAATCGAGAGCCTACAGGTGGATGGTGGGCTTACGAACAGCGATCTGCTAATGCAGATACAGGCGGATTTGCTAGGAGCTCCACTCTATCGTGGTATGCATCATGAGGCGACCGCAGTTGGGGTTGCAATGATGGCCGGGATCGGCGCGGGAGTTTGGAAAAGCGTAGATGATCTGCCGGAGGCGCGAGGACGATCGAAGGTGTTCGAGCCTGGGAGCGGAGAAGCGAGAGAGACGCTGCTGGAACGGTATAGGCGGTGGCGAGAAATATCGATGGAGCTGATCGAATGGGAGAAACACGGCAGAGCTTAGGATATAAAGGCAGGCTGCTATATAACTGGCCCGAGGGATATTGCGAGGAAGAACTGCGGTTCAGGAGTGCGGAGCAGTTCGGAGCGGATCCTTATGACGTGATCGTGGTGGGAGCGGGTGTGGTCGGCTGCGGACTGGCTTATAGGCTCTCGCGATATAAGCTGAGAGTGCTAGTGATAGATCAGTGTCACGATGTGAGCGAAGCCACGAGTAAGGCGAATAGCGCGATTGTGCATACGGGGTTCGATGCGACACCCGGGTCGTTGGAATCGAAGCTGGTGACATCGGCCTCGCGGATGTGGCCGGAAATGGCAACGAAGCTGCGGATCCCGTTCAAGCAGACTTCCGCGATCCTGCTCGCGATAGATGATGAGCAGGATCATATTCTGCCGAAGCTGTATAAGAAAGCGCTGGAGAATGGCGTCGAGGATGTGGAGATGCTCTCGGCTGAGCAGGTCAGAGCAATGGAGCCGAATGTTTCGGATGAGGTACGCTCGGGGCTTCTCGTACACCGCGAGAGCATAGCGGACCCGTTTACGACGAGCGTAGCTTATGCTGAAGTGGCGCTTGAAAACGGCGTCGATTTTGTGCTGGGAGTGAGAGTTTCGGCTGTCGAGGATGCGGGCGAAAGGCTGAAAGCCGTCGTGTGCGAGGGGCACCGGTTTGCTGGGCGGATAGTTGTAAACGCAGCCGGGCTCGGATCATGGTATTTAGCAAAGACCTACGGCGGAGCGGATTTCCACATCAACCCCCGGCGCGGGGAGTTCCTTATATTCGATAAGCTTGCGAGCGGGCTGGCATCACGGATACTGCTGCCGGTGCCAACTCCGACAACGAAGGGCATCCTCGTCTCTCCTACAATCTTCGGAAATTTACTGATGGGGCCAACCGCCGACGATCTTCCGCTGGAGATGACAGATGCCACGGATACCACTCCCGATGGGCTCGACCGTGTTCGGCGCGGGGGGATGAAGCTGTGCCCAGGGCTCAGCCTGTGGCCGGTGGTAGCGACTTACGCGGGTCTACGGTGCAATTGCGAAGAAGGGAGTTACATCATCCGGGCAAACGATAATATTCCCGGAGTAATGAGCGTGATCGGGATAAGATCGACCGGGTTTACAGCTTCGCCCGCGCTCGCGGAACATCTGATCGAGCAGCTGGCGGAGCACTGCGGGCTGGAGCTTAAAATAGATGCAGATGCGGTGGACTCTAGACCTATGGAGCGAATGCCGGGCTGGTGGGGCGAGAGGCCGTTCGAGAACCCGGAGAAGACAGCGAATAAGCCATGTTATGGGCGGATAATCTGCTATTGCGAGCAAATATCAGAAGGCGAGTTGGCGGATGCGATCGATTCACCTTTAAAACCGAGGACGATAGATGCGCTGAGGCGAAGGACCCGCGCAGCGTCGGGTAGGTGCCAGGGGTTCAATTGCTACATAAAGCTCGCGGAGATGCTGGCGGAGAAGTGCGGGATCGCGATGGAGCGGATTACGAAATGCGGGCCAGGGAGCGAGATTATAGCAGGTGAAATTTGAATTTCATAATTTTTGTCCGGATGCGAGGGAAGCGTGGAGCAGGTTAAGGTTGCGATAGTTGGAGCGGGGCCGGCGGGCGTGGGAGCGGCAGTCAGGCTTACAAAGCTTGGCATTGGACCGGTCGTGGTTATTGAGCGAGAAGCGCAGGTCGGCGGGATTCCGGCTAAATACGCCGGAGATGATGTGCCGACTTACGTGATGTGGACTCAAGGCAGGATCATTCCGGGCTATCGTTACGCGGAGAAACTGCGAAGAGAGCTCGAGCAGGCGAACGCCGCACTGCACCTGGAGAGCACGGTAATCGGGCTCGACAGCGCGGCGAATATCCTTACGGTAGGCAGCCCCGGGCGTGGAAAATGGCAGATCAGGGCGGATGCGATCCTGCTGGCGTGTGGCGCGCGGGAGAGTTCGCGCGCGGAGAGGGGCTGGGTGTATGGGCACCGGCCCGCGGGGGTTTATTTTACCAGTAATATCCTCGACCTCGCACGCAGCTTAAAACGGATGCCGGCTGACGCGGCGGTCATCGGATCGGAAGTTATGAGCTATGCAACGGCGGCAAAAATGGCGGCGGCAGGCGCGAAGCGGATAGTTATGGCGGATAATGCCGTTCGCCCGAGGAGCTTTCTACCGAAAAGACTGTTCTTTTATCGCTGGGCGCGACCTGCATGGGCGAACCAATCGCATTACGCAAGCATAAGAGGAAAGCGCGCGGTGGAGCAGGTGGAGCTGCCCGCAGGTAGAACCGTAAGCGCGAAAGAAGTCGCGATTACGGGCCAGCTAACGCCGAATAGTGAGCTGGTAATGGAAGCGGGGTTGGCGGTAAATACCCTTTCGCGAGCGGTGGGTGATGTGAAGGATTACCGAATCGGGGAGAGCGGAGTCTTTGTCGCGGGCAATATCCTCGGGCTCACATGCAGCGGGCAGTGGGCCTACTTCACAGGCCGATGGGCGGCAGGGCAGGTCGCGAAATACCTTAGGGCACTGTAGCACCTGCATATTGAGATCGATGGAGGAATGGGAATGGATAGACCGCAATTTCCGTCGAAGCACGCTGTGAAGATAACTGTGCTGAGGAAACTATACCATAAGGATTTGATGGAGTTATATACGGACAGCGGAGACTGGGGCGTGTGCTCGCAGTTTGAAGAAGGACAGGAGTTTATGGTTACAGCCGATAAGCCGTGGGAAATGCCATCCGGATTCTGCGGCTGGGCATGGGCGGATATACAGGAAAAAGTGTGGGGTATGGCTCGCGGAGGCGCGAATGTGTTCGTTACATGCTGCACGGATGGATACAGGCCGGTGCTGTTTAAGCTCGAAAAAGTTGATGCATGAAGGGATTTTGGATTTATTTACTGAGTTTCAGGTAATATAGTGGCAACCTGGCAGAAGGCTTCGTGCTCGATCTGATCCGCCAGTACGTCACATCATTATGCGATAGTTAATAAATGACACAATCTGAGTCGGTTATACAGCGCCTGGATGCTTATGTCAAGGCGGAAACCTGCTGCAGGGTGTATCCCATATTAAAGGTTACTTAGGGTATGATCGCGGAGACGCGGAAGGGAAAATTCTTAATGCTTAATTCATAATGTTGGATACTTGTGGAGTGATAGTCTGATCAGGATTTATAGCCTCCTTTGACGCTAAAAAAGAAAGTCAGAAAAAATAGAATCTTCTCTCGCCATTTCTATATTTCAGGCTTTTGCGTCTAAAGAGACTATCACCATACAAGTATTCAGAATTAAAAATTCAAAACTAAGAATTCTTTCCTTCCGTATCTCCGCACCTTCGCGATTCCCTTCCACCAGAAATTAGGGATGCACCCACTGCTGCAAGCCAAGCAGCTTTGCCGCGTTCTCTCTCGCCACTTTTTGGAAGACCTGCTCGGAGATGCGGTTTTCATCGCGCATCATAAGGAGGAAATCGACAAGAGGGGTCGGGGTACCGGGCGCGCAGATATCGGTGCCGAAATAGAGGCGATCCTGGAATTCATCGAGGAAACGCGCGGCATAGTCGGGATCACGATTAAGGGCATTATGGCCGCTGCCGGCGGAAAGGTCACAGTGCAGATTCGGATATTGACGCATCAGGCGAGAGACGGCTCCCTCTTTGGTAACAGGACCAGTCGGATAGCCATTACGGTCCGCGGGGTCGTCGAGTTCAGCGATTTCCGCCCAGAACGGTTGAGAATGGCCTATGAATATCATCTTAGGGAACCGGGCGAGAGATTTTTCGAGAAGCGGAAGTCCGGGATCGTCGTAGAGCCCGTAACAACCGCCGATCTGCGGAGCTATATGAAACAGGAGCGGGAGGTCGAGAGCTTCGCAGTGCTTAAAAAGATTCCACACCATCGGATGATCGAACGGCAAATTAGCCGTTACCTCGCCCACACCCCTGCAGCCGCATTCTTTATAATGGGAAAGGAGCTGATCGAGCGGAGCATCGGAGGTGTTCGCCACAGCGCGGGGATCGACGTTGCAAAATGGGACGAAACGCCCGGGAAAGCGCTCCGAAATCTCGATGATCTCATCGCTCGAATGTGGGATAAAGAAGAACTCCGGGCTCACAATCGGAAGCAATACGGCGGTCTCGATGCCGACGGCGTCGTGGCGCGCGATAAGGTCTTCGGGTGAGGTGAAAGCAGGCGCTCCATTGCGAAGCGGGCCGATGAGGCGCTGGGTGTGACCGTGAATATCTATGAACATAATTAAAACACTCTCTGGGCGAGTTGCTAACCCGACCCCGATTCCTTATTGATTGTTGTTATTGATTATCGAATAAATCCAATCCGATCGTCTTTGTCAGGTCCTACGACCCCCAGAAGCTGAAATAGGGTATCTGCCAGATGATTCCGATTAGGCTCCAGATGCAGCCTATCATCATTTCCCCTAGAATAAGGCCAAGGAAGAAGGGAACCGCGGTTTTATAGAGGCGCAGACCGCCGAATTTGAGGATCGTAACTTTTAAGAGCCACGCGATCATGATAGGCATCCAGACCAGGTTCATCGACCAGCTTCCCGATATCGCATAGCCTATGGGATGGAAGGGGAAGTTGAAAATCTGCAGGCGCATATAAGCGAGAAACGCGCAGAAGATGAACCCGCCGATCATGGCTGTATTCGCGCCCCAGTCGGGTCCGTTCTTCATCATCGGGCGCTTCCACCAGCCTTCAAGGGTACCGAACGCCTCGTTTGCGAAACCGGTTCCCTGGTTGAACTTCGCCGAGAGCCCAAGCTGGTAGCCCAGGTGAAGGAAAGCCCAGAACGTGGCAATCGAACCGACCACCACGGCGATCATCATTCCCCACATAAACTTGCGTTGGCTCGCTTTAGTCACCGAAGCGAGCTTCATTCCCTCGATTCCCACGGGCATCGGATGGCTGCGATAGGCGCGATTGAACCAGTAGAAGTAAGTAAGGCCTACGAGATCACCGTTCGATAGCCTCCCCAGGCCGGCGCTCGTCGTGATCATATAATCGGGGCCGGAGAAGTGAAGGTCGTGCACCGGTGGACCGAGTTCCGCACGCATTCGAGCGATAGCAGTGGCGAGTATAAAATAGATGAGGAACGCTATAATCGCAACGAGAGGCGAGAGGCCTATCGCGCGCATGAATATACACAAAATGAAGAAACCGATGATCGCTCCCGCGGCGGCTGTGCGGTAGGTCATCGGTTCGTCAGAATCATCAAGCTCGGACTTTTCACCCATAATCCGCAGCCAGACCTGTTTAAGGTATCCTCTTCCCGACCATGTCAGCATCAATATTACAGCCACATAACCGCCGAATGCCTGGTGGCGGATGTATGGGAAATCGGGGACCGCATCCCACGCCATCGCCTTGGTAAACACCATCTGCAATTTCCAGAAGAGGTAGAAGAACCAGCAGGAGAAGCTGAGGTCTGCGGGAAGCAGGTACCCAAGACCAATCACGAACGGATAGAACGAATAAGGCATCCAGTCGATCCCGTTCCAGGGCTTGGTGGTGAGGAAATCGCGGAAGTTGTGGCCGATGTGGCTCACGGGGATCTGAGGAATCGCGGGGTAGTAAACCGCAAGACCGTTTATAAGGTCGATGCCGAACGCGATCGCGAAGCCTATCCAGAACAGCCTGTTTTTCCAGAGCGAGCCTGCAGGATCGGTCATCGCGAGCGGGAGCTGGACTATCGGAAAAGTGAGGCGCTCGCGGTCGGTCCATTGCTTTCGGATAAGCGTGTTGATGCACATCATTACGAACATCAGCACGGCAATGAAAAACAGCCAGTATGCGATAGGGCTGATCCAGGCAACCCAGTAGTGATTAGCGTAGAGGCTGGAGTTGCCTTCGTAGAGCGGTTTGAGGACAGTCGGATCAGTGACGCTGAGCCACTTCGGCAGGTAAGGTATAAAAGTCTTTGCCCAGGCGTTTTCGGGAGTAGCGAATCGCCAGGGGTGACCGAGGAACATGCATAGCGAGGGAATCATGTCATGGCCCGCGAGTGCCGCTCCGACCGCAACCATCGTATAGATCAGGAGCAATTCGGCGGCGGTGAAAGCGAGGTTTTCGCTGATTTTTCTGAGCAGCCAGTTGAGAGCTACGATGATGGTGAGAATGAATACGACGTTGGCGAAGAGGGAGATGATTGTCGGATATGGTCCGACTTTAACTTTTTCGGTCATGACAACCCAGTAGTTGTCGAAGGGAATGATGAGGAGCGCAAAGATATAGGCGCGAATCCTGATATCAGAGGACTTCACTCCTTCATTAGTTTCGATTAGCTGAGGCTGCTCTTCGGCAGTTTTAGTCAATATTTTGTTCAACGAGTTACCTCAAGTGGGCTGAAGATATTATCTCAGGTGAGGAGGCGGGAGGTCAACTGCTGAGGTTGGAGGATTTTCTGTCTCGAAAGAAGAGATTTATCGAGTAGTGATTGGGAAGTAGTGACCGAAAGAATCCCTGCGATTGAAATCGCGGCTAATACTACGCCAAGTCCGCCGTCGCGGACTGGGACTATTACCAATACGGGTCTATAACAGAGATACCAGCCAGTACATATATAAGTAAGATATCCGATAGCACTGAGTGCGAGCCGTAGGCGAGTGTATCCCTCGGACGGCAGTGTTCCGAAGGAATCACGAGAGTCCCTCGGACGACAGTGTTCCGTAGGAATCACGAGAGTCCCTCGGACGGCAGTGTTCCGATTGATAGCCAAGACAGGCCTACTCAGCACTATCAGATATCTCTATGGTAACTGTGCCAGTAAAGACCTTCAATAAAAGCATATTCAACATTCAAAATTAAAATTTGAGAATTCTCCATTCCCCTCTCCCTTCGCGCGAGACAGGCTATGCTTTAAGAACACAGATAGCGGCTGGAACTCGGATTCTGGGAGCCAGGCTTTCGATTATTTTAAATTCGTAGTCCGGGCCTTCGGGTCCAATGAAGCCTACCGACATGTCCTGGCCTATCACGATCGATACGAACTGTTTTCCCGAAGCAAGGAGCACCCCACCCTTCTTGATACCGGGGGCTTTAATTACTTTACTCCCGACTACATTTTCAATGTATTGAAGCTCTGTCTGGAAGCCTGTCGGCATGAGCCGGAGGAGCATGTTATATAGACCGGGCTCAAGGGCGAGGAGATATGGGCCGTGGAAGCCGGCTTTATCTAGCGCGGTGATCGCGGCGATAGCATCGTTAGCGGAAGCGCCGGGTTCACCCCAGTTACCGAGCTTTACTGACTGCGCTCCGTCGATGTTGAGCAATCCCCTGACTCCAAGGTCCTTATTACCCTCGAAGACAAGGATGTCTTCAGCTCGTGCGGCAGCCATTGCAGCTTCTGCTATTGCGGCGCTGTCGAGCGAAAAGCCGGTTTCTTCGTAGTTGGCGAGATCGCGCGCGCCGAGTGTAAACTCCGTCTCCAGCATCGGGATCGGAAGTATAGGGCTCGACATCAGCTTCACATCCCCGGCTATAACGGCTTCATCGACCAAAGGCACAGATTTAAGCGCTAATCCGTAGGGTCCTTCTATATCGAGCAGCCGGCGGGCGGAAAGCTGCGATTTTGCAATGGCTACGACCAGTTCGTCGAGCTTCGAGAATATTTCTTCTCCGAACGGGGCGTCCTCACGTCCCAGGTATTTATTAGACATAGGTTCACTTCCTTTCCGAGTGTTATTCTTTCATAGAGCCGATAGTCGGCGCATTATCATCTTCCGATGAACTCGGTTCTGCTCCATTCCCATTAAGGCCTTCTTCAGCGCGCTTTTCAGCGGGGGTGTCGAGCTCGAGGTCGCCTCTAGCCACTTCATCAGCCATTTCACGAACCTCGAGTGCTCCGTTCTCAATCCAGGCTTTCTCTTCGTATTGAGTGAGAATGTTGATCAGTTCGATAAACTCACCTACGTGGACGCGTTCTTCGTTTGCAACATCCAAAAGCACCTTGCGCGCGATGGGATTATCAGTGGCATCCGCGTGCGCCTCGTAGAGCCCGGCGGCTTCTTCCTCGGCAGCTACATCCAGACGCAAAGCGCGGATCAGCTCAGATAGAGACATTTTCTTAGAGACATTGCCATAAAAAGGATTAGCGAAACTCGGCATATACACACCTCCAGCGGTAGGAGTTATTAGCTCAGCCGAATATACTTACCCTGTAATGGGGGAGGCGAAACAATTAGAAAGGGAAGGGCATTTTAGATTTATTGACTTTCGCATAATGATGTGACGTACTGGCGGGTCGGATCGAGCACGAAGCCTTCTGCCAGGCTGCCACTACATTACCTGAAACTCATTAATGAGTTTCGCATAATGATGTGACATATTTGCGGGTCGGATTGAGCACGAAGCCTTCTGCCAGGTTGTCACTACATTACCTGAAAGTCAATAGTAATGAGTCATGGGTTTGGGTGGAGGTTTGTACTTTTATCTGTCGGATTGTATCCCTGCGATTGAAATCGCGGCTAATACTACGCAAAGTCCGGCTCTCGCACCCTTCGGGCGCTGTCGCTGAGACCGTCGCGGACTGGGTGATCAGCCGTCAGCTCTTCACTGGCGGCTGATCGCTGAAGGCTGATAGCTTATTTCACATTTACCTCGGTGATGGTTCCGGCTTCTATTTGCGGGTGGGTGGTTTTACCACTGCATTCGAGGTCGATGTTGGTCGCGCCGGAGCCGGTGTTAAGGAAGAGGAAGCGCTTTTCGCCGATCTGGGCGCCGTAGATGCCATCGCGGACGAGGTCGTAGACGGGTAGGTTCAGGTCTGTCAGGTCGTTCTTCAATTGAACAACAAGGGCGTCCCAGTCCTTTACCCGGGTAATCTCGCCTTTGCCCAGGGTGCGGCCTTGGGGTGTATCGCCGAAGAGGGTCTGCTCGGGCTCACCAGTACCTTCGACGCTCTCGAATTTCGGCACATCCATTACAATCGCCCTGCCGCCATCTTTGATCCACTCCGCGATCTTTGCGGCATCGGCGGTTTCCATTACATTGCCGTGGACGATCACGAGGATCTTATGATCGGCGAGAGCGTTGGTGTGGAGCATGGATTCGTCGATGTAGTCGTAGTCGGTGTAGTCTCTGAAAATTTTCGCTTTCTCGAAATAGCCACCCCAGTGCAGAGTCATCGAGACATTCGGATACCAGAGCGCGACGGGGACGACCGGCTCTGGGACGTGGAAGAGATACTGAATGTGATCGCGCTGAGATTCGATGCGAGTCTCGGAGCTCACGACATTAGGCGTATAGTCGTGGAGCTGATTCGCGCCGGACGCGGTGGCATTGTAGATTCGGGCAACGATTCCGACCTCATCTTCAGCTCCCGCGGGTTCGAAGCCATAGAACGCACCGTAGTGCTTACCCGCTGAAGCAACCCAGCGGGTAATGACGAAGTTGCTGGCATAATTGGAGGCTTCGTTGGTGATGCGGACCCCGGCTTTATATTTCGCGGCCACCCGGCACTGCTCGGCGAAGTTGGAGCCGTGGGGCGGGATCGCGTCGCCGCCGGTACAGAGGTAGATCGGGGTATTGGGGAAGTATTTCCGCGTGGTAGAGATCCACCAATCCGCCCACTCAGTCATCGACTCGCGATACCAGTCAATAAAATCGAGCCAGCGGCGGCGCACCTGCGGATCACCGGAGGCCAGTTTCGCCTTGAAATCTTTCAGATCATCTTTACGGCCGGGGAAATCGACCTTTTCCAGGCTCGGGAAGCTGGCGCCCCAGGTCTTGTTTACTGTGTCGACGGCTCCGTATTTGGCGCTTACGAACTTACGGAAACTTGCAAGGGCGTAGGGGTCATCGCACCAGTAACCCTCGTGGTTATGGTATTCGCCGGGGACACTGAAGGTCCACCCGCCGCCAGTCACCGAGTAGATCGCCTCGCCGTAATCACCCTGAATCCCCAGGAGCACCGATTCGATCATTCCTGACTTGCCGTAGCGCTTGGCGAATTCACCGATGAACCGATCGATCCATTTGGGCAGGTTCGGGTTCCAGCGGGATTCGATCTTGCTGTCGATCTCGTGCTCCAGGCATCGGCAGGGAACGTGCTGATCGGACGCGCGGAACCAGTTCGGGGTCGAATAGGCGGGCCCGAGGATTATGAACGGGACCCATTTGAGGTCGTTGTCTTTAAGAAGCTTTATGCGTTTATCCCAATTGGACCAGTCCCACTGGCCCTCACCGCCGTGCTCGCAGGTCTCCCAGGTGACGTAATCCTCGATGCTCGTGACTCCGAGCGAGCGATAGAGCGGGGCGGTAGTCTCATCCACATCGCCTCCGAATGTGTAGAACATGTCCCTGGGACCTTTGGCCTCGGATAGATTCTTCATAACACGCTCCTTGTTCGATGGTATCTTTACATCCGGCTTTTTGTTGTAAACCTCGATTCGGGAGATGGAGATGGGGCTTTTATATATGAAGCGGAAGTCCGCGCCCTCGTTTTGCCTGCCCGCAAGCTGCGCGCCGGTGAGGTGGATAAGAGCGCGCTGCCATTTATCGGAACGTAGAGCCAGGAAGCCGGGAGCTAAGGTATATGGGTCCTTAGCTGTGTTGAACTGCATTCCGACAGGACCGATGTATTCGTCATAGAAGTCAACCACGAGATAAACATCGGAACCGAGGCTCTTGCGGGCTTCGGAATCGAGCTTGAAATAGAGATACCAGTTGGTGGGGCTGTCAGAGGTCATCAGGCGGACGCATTTCACGCCGCCGGTTACCTTATATTTCCAGTGGCCATCCGATACGGTGACCACATCGAGCCCACTGGGATTTTCGGGAGTAAATACGGCGATCGGAGCCGAGAGGCATGGCGCAGCGAACAGTGTTATTAGAGCTAAGGCTATGATAAAACGCATTGGAGAACCTCCGTGTCGGTTTGCCCTGTACCGAGGGATTAATCGTTTGTGGGGGAGATACCTGCAATTGTTTGACTGTAATTAAGCGCGGAAATATTCAGCCTAGACCTAATATTATATCAGTCGGGAGGGCGGCAATGAAGGTTTCAGTTATAGGCGGTACGGGGACGGTTGGGAGCGAGGTGGTTAGCAGGCTAATTGAACATCGAGTGGACACCCGCGTGTTGGTTCATTCGGCGGAAAAGGCGCGCAATCTGCCTGCGGAGGTGGAGAAAATAGGGGGCGATCTGAACGCTCCCGAGATACTTCAACGCCTGCTTAATGGCGTCGATAGGATGTTTCTGCTCCTGCCGGTAGATAAAGACGAGACTAAGTGGGGCCTTACGGCAGTCCGAGCGGCACGAGATGCAGCTTTGCAGAGGATCGTATATATGTCCGTAGCGATGCCTCCGGGATCAGAGACGATTCCGCACTTCGGGAGCAAGCTGCCGATCGAGAATTCGATCAAGGAGTCTGGGCTGGAATACACAATCCTGAGACCGAGCAACTTTTACCAGAACGACATCTACATCGGGGAATGGATCGCGTCGAAAGGCATTTATGCAAGCCCAATAGGCGAGGTCGGAGTGAACCGTGTAGATGTGCGGGATATTGCCGATGCGGCGATAAATGCCCTCACAGAAGATGGACATGACGGCAAGACGTATAACATCTTCGGGCCGGATGACTGGACAGGCAGCTCAGTCGCAGAAGTCTACACTCATCGTCTTGGCAGGGAGGTGCGGTATATGGGCGATGACCTGGATGTATGGGCGGAGAATGCGTCAAAGATGCTGCCGGGATGGATAGTCAATGATTTCATAACGATGTATGAGTATTTCCAGACCCAAGGGTTCTTCGTCATGGATAATCCCAGCGCGCCGCTGCGAGATGTGCTAAAGCACTATCCACGGACATTCGAGGCGTTCGTTAATGAGATAGCGCCGGTGTGGAGGGCGGAGTTTGCGATAGCGTAATTCGAGTGGGTAGTGTGGAGCTATTCCGCACTCACTACACTCCCCCGTATTGATACCGCCTGATCACATGGTCCTGATACTCGGGCGCCAATTCGCAGAAATAGCCGCTCCAGCCCCAGACTCGGACTATGAGGTCGCGGTGGAGTTCGGGGTGGGCTTTGGCTTCGATCAGTTTATCATAGCTCAGCGCGTTTAGTTGGAGCTGTTGGCAGCCGACCTGGGCGAAAGTGCGGACTAGCATTGCCACTTTTCGGATGGAATCGGCATCGCGGAAGACCGTGTCGGAGAGTTCCATCGTGATCGGGCCACCGTTGCAGATGCGGTGGTAATCGATCTTGCCGAATGACTGCAATACGCTGATCGGGCCGCGGAGGTGGGTGCCGGGCGCGGGGGCGAGATTGGCGCTGAAGGGTTCGCCCTCTTTTCTACCCTCGGCGGTTGCTCCGAGCCGCCGAGCAACGTCGATATAGAGCATAGCGGAACCGGTGCCGGGGCGGATTATTCCGAAGCCGTTTTTGTTACCGAGGTTCTCGCAGGCATCGGCGAAGAAATCGAAGAGTTTAACGAGCATTTCATCGGCTGCGTCTTCGTTGTTACCGACACGGGGTGAATCTTCTGCCAGCTTGCGGAGAAGATTTTCATAGCCTTCATAGTTCATTTTGAGCGCGGCGAGGAGATCATCGGAGCTGACGCTTTGTTCATCGAAGACGAACTTTTTAACGGCTGCGAGAGCATCGGCTGCGCTGGTCGAGCACGCGCCGTGGATTCCGATATTGTTATATTTAAGCCCTTTGGAGAGATCGCGGCCGTGTTCGAGGCAGCCGTTCATCAACACGGAATAATATGGCGCGGGCGGGAGGAGAAGCTTCGGCCAACGCTCCGCGATTTCCGAGACACGGTTGTGGATGTTATCCTCAGCGCGCTCGAGGATACCGGTAAAATTATCACGCGCAGTGAGGCCTTCGCGGATAGCCTTATCGACCTCGATTGGGAACCCGACCCAGTCGAAGTTCACGATCTCCATTCCCTTGCCGGGGATAATGAACTCCCAGCACGCGGCGACGGTGTAGTCGCGCGCGTCTTCGAGTTCATAACTGTGGGCGACGAGAGCGGGGATGACCACATCATCGTTCGCATACTGCGGAAAACCGAGGCCCTTACGGGTGAGCTCGGTCGCGAGGATGAGAAGCTCGAGATTGGTTTTGGAATCGATGCGAAGGTTGATTTTAGGATCGATCATACCGACGTCACGCGAGACCCGCAGGATCATTTTCGTGAGCGGGTTCACGGCGCAGGAGCCGTCGCGCTTGACCCCTCCGAGCATCATCGATTGGCCGTTATCTCCACGCTGAATCCCTGGATAAAGATCGGTGTCCTTATTGAGGGAGATGAAGAACTCGGCGAGAAGGTTTTCGGCTTCATCGATGGTCAATTTGCCGGAGCTGAGGTCGGATTCGAGAAACGGCCACATGTATTGGTCGAACCTGCCGAGACCAACGTGATAATGACCACCGAGCCAGATAACACCGTGGCAGATGCGAAGGGCCTGGAGGGCTTCGTGGAATGTGCGCGGGCGATTGGCGGGAACGTTGGAAAGGATATCGGCAAGGTCCTTTCGTCCCGCGCTGCTCGCACCTTCGGCGTAACGCGCGGCGAGGGCGAGGACGGCATCGATGGTTTCGATAGCGCAGTCGATAAATTCGACGGCTTCGGAATTATCTTTCAGGCGCTCGCGCGAAAGGAGAGCCACCTGCCTGCGCCCGAGAAGACCCTGTGAGAGGACCATATCCCAGTCCGCGCAGATGTTGCTTATCACCCCTGCTTCGTGGCAGATATTATTCTTATAAAGCTCATCGAGCTCATCTCGCGAGTAAACCTGCGGTATCGATGGTATGGTGCGCGTGAAGACGATCTGATCACCGGGTTCGATTATTACGCGCTCGGTTTCGCACATGCGGGTGATCAGCCGCGCGGTCCGCTGGGACCAGGAGAGATTTTCGCGCTCGCACTCCGACTGCACATCCGGGGGTGCTTCCTGCCGGTATCGCTTATGCTCCCTCTCCCTTACGCTCTGCTTCAGAGCCATCAACCTCTCGTTCATGCCACATGTACCTCCAACCCTTCTCTTGTAAAGCAGCCGGTGTTAATATTCACCGGTCTCGATTCATCATACCCCGGCGCGAAGGTCATACCAGCCGCGCCGTATTTGCCCCCCGCCGCCTTGTTGTAAGGGAGCAGGTCGATTCGCTGAAGCCCGTTAAGCCCACGCACCGCAAACGCGATCGCGGAAAGGTTTTCGTCGGTATCGGTGACCCCCGGAACGAGCGGAACACGGATCACAAAAGGAACATTCAGGTCTCCGAGGAGCTTAAGATTGCTTTGGATGGGAGCATTATCGCGACTCGTAAAGCGCTTGTGGGTTTCGGGGTCGATTATTTTAAGGTCGAAATAGACCAGATCGGCGCGGCTTGCGAGGAGGCGGAAGGAATCTTCACTGCCGTAACCGGAGGTATCGAGAACGACGTGGATATAATCGAGCCGGTCGATAACTTCGGCTATGAACCGTGCCTGCATAAGGGGTTCACCGCCCGAGAATGTCACCCCACCCTCGTTTGCTCGCAGGATATCAGCCTGGCGGTTCAGGATCGAGGCGAGTTCGGGGACGGTGTAAGTTCTGCCGGCGGTCCGCTCTCCCATTGCTCCGCGCAGGACCTGCGGTTCGGGAGAGATACCCTCGGGGTTATGGCACCACGCGCACCGCAACGGACAGCCTTTCATAAAGACCGTCGTGCGTATACCAGGACCATCGTGTATGGAGAACTCCCTTATATCGAATACGATACCTGTTGCGCCCATTTGATGGTTGGCTAATATCTACGCCTGCATGCTATGGGTTACAGTGTAGCCATTGGCGGGGAGGATGTCAATGGAGCCATTTATCCACGTAAACCAGCGCCACCCCGAATTGACCGCGCCACAGGGACCAGGCATGCTTGCCCTTCTCTACTTTGAAGACATGGTCTACACCGTATTTTTCGAGTTCACCGGCCAGGTCGCGGTTTTGCTGAAGCGCTTCGTCATCGTCGCCGATGTCCATATAGACATGCAGGCTCTTCTTATCATGCCAGTTCCTGACCTGCTTTATCGGGTTGTTGACGTCCCAAAGCGGACCCTCCGGACCGAGCATGTGGGTTACATATTTATCCTCATCTTTGGGATCGAAGAACCCGCTGTGGGAGAACAGAATGTGGAACTCGTCCGAGTGCTTACCCCCGATGTTGATCGCGCCGTAACCACCGGAAGATAGACCACCCAGCGCTCTCGCATCGGCGGAGCGGATAGTCCTGTAGTGGCTGTCAATAAAATCAGGAAGCTCATGGGCAACAAAGTCCTCAGCTCTCATTTTGCCGTCCGAGGAGTTAAGGAACTCGTTGCGGGTGTGCGAGCCGCCGGAGCCGAAGCAATCGGCTGCGACCATAATCATCGGATGAATTTTATGATCGATGATCAGCTTCTCGGCGGTCTCCTGCATGTGCCCTTTCGAAAAGAGATCGGATGACTTGCCCGGGTTGCCGTGAAGCAGATAAATGACCGGATAACGCTCGCGCGATCCGTCATAACCCGGCGGCAAATAGACATATACCGCCGTGGTGCGACGAAGCATGTGGCTGTCCAGAGTCAGCCTGATCAACTTCCCTTTTAATGAGCCGCTCAGGTCAGTGGGATCCTGGTCGGCGATGGCGTGCGAAACTGGGCCGCAGATAAGCGCGGCGAGTAATGCAAGAACTGCGAAAATCTTCATACTCTTGAGTCTACCCCTTCACTCCCGAAATAACAACACCTTGGATGAAGTATTTTTGTCCGATGAAGAACAGGATGAGCAGCGGAAGCATAACTACCGCCGACGCAGCCATCAGGTAGTTCCAATCGGTGGAGTATTGCCCCTGGAATGCATAAAGGCCCAGAGCCAGGGTGCGCTTTGCCGGGGAGTCGAGGTAGATAAGCGGGCCGAGGAAGTCGTTCCAGTTGGCCATAAACGAGAAGATTGCAACCGTTGCGAGCGCCGGCTTGATTTGCGGCAGGAGCACCTGCGAATATATCTGCCACGTGCTCGCGCCGTCGATGCGAGCGGCTTCGTCCATCTCATGCGGAACAGTCATATAATACTGCCGCAGCAGGAAGATGAAGAACGCCGAGCCGAAGAACGCGGGAACCGTGAGCGGTTTGAACGTGTCATACCAGCCCAGAGTCGCGAAAATCTTAAAGACAGGGATCATCGTGACCTGCGCGGGGAGCATCATCGTGGCGAGAAGCACTATAAAGAGCTTATCTCTGCCGGGAAACCGCATCCTCGCAAATCCGAATGCCACCAGCGAGCACGAGAGGATCTGTCCGAACATGCTGATAGCGGTGATCTGCACGGTGTTCAGCGTATAAATCGCAAACGGCAGCTTTTGGAATGCCTGTTGATAGTTGCTCCACAGCCACGGCTTCGGCCAAACTTGCGGAGGATCGAGAAAGACGTTAGCGGCATCCTTAAAGGAAGTCCCGAGCATCCACAGGAATGGGACCAAAGAGACGATCGAGCCGAGGATCAGCAGAATATACGGCATCGGCTTGCACCAGATAGCGGTGAGGAAGCAAGCGATAGACACAAACATAATTAAAACGCCGATCGCGAACAGGATCGTATCGATCGCGGGAGACAGCTTACCACCAAGGTGAGAAACTACTGAATTGGCATCGAAAAACAAAACCGCCAGCGCGGCAACCGCCAGCGCCACAGCCAATAATAACAATCGTCTTATCATCGCTTCAACTCCGCCTCATAATAAACCCATGCCTTCGATGACTTGAAGACAATCAGCGTGAGAGTCAGGATCACCGCAAACAGAATCCAGGCCAGCGCGCACGCATATCCCATCTGCAGATACTGGAATGCTTTCTGGTAAAGATAAAGCACATAGAAAAGCGAAGCGTTTGCGGGTCCGCCCTGAGTCATAATAAACGAACTGGTAAACACCTGGAAGCTGCCGATGATGCCCATAACGAGGTTAAAGAATAGTGTCGGCGAGATCATCGGCAGGGTGACGGTGCGGAATTTCTGCCATCCGTCGGCGCCGTCGATTTCAGCGGCTTCATAAAGCTGCGTCGGCACGCTTTGCAAGCCCGCGAGGTAGATGATCATACCTCCGCCCACACCCCACAAACTCATCATAATAAACGATCTGAGCACCCACTCGGGAGTGGTAAGCCAGGGAATCGGCGCGAATGAATAATGGAAGAGATGAGCCAGTTGAGCAAGCATCGCATTGAAAATGCCGCTGTTCTGCGGTCTCAGGACCATCATCCAGACCATCGACACAGCCGCTCCGGGGAGGATAGCCGGGATATAGAATATGGACCTGAATACACGCATGCCTTTGACGTTCAAGTTCAGCAGAATAGCGAGCGCCAGCGAGCATATCATACCGATTGGCACCGCGCATCCCGCGTAGATCGCGGTCACCTTTAGCGACTGGCGAAAACGGTCATCATCGGTGATGATTGTATGATAGTTCCCAAAGCCGATGAATTGCGCGGGCTTGATCATATCCCACTTGCAAAGGCTCATTATAAATGAAAATATAACCGGACCGAGCGTGAGGAACAGAAACCCGATAATCCAGGGCGCTATGCAGAGATAGCCCTCGTATGCTTCTTTCCTGTGAAGTTTTGATTTGATCTTTTTGGCCATCTGGCTACTCCCTGTGCCTTAGTAACTGATCTACCTTAGGAGTGACATGCTCGCAGCCCTCTTTGGCGGATTCTCTACCGAGCCGAACCAGATCGAACTCGCTGACAATAAGTCCTTCCATCTCCCGCCAGCACGATACAGCCGGTATCGGATGGCCGTATTTAATCATATCGAGGAAAACTTTCCTATTGGCTGGAGGAGCGTTCAGCTTGAGATACGCGCCGGACTCAGCGACCGACCTGCGGCTTGGTATGATCTGCGAACGCAGAGCCGCGCTGCGCTGGTATTCTTTACCGGTCATCCATTTAACAAGTTCCCATGCTTCGTCCTTATGCTCCGAGCGCTTCAGGACAGCATAAGCGGCGCCGCCGATGAACGTGCACCGGCTTTTTGCTCCCATGGGCATAGGAGCGACATCGTATTTGAATGTCTTGATCTCTTTCTTATATATGAGCTCCGCAGCCCAGCTTCCGCTTACGTTCATGCCGATTTTACCGGTGGTGAAGAGCTTGCTCTGTCCCAGGTTTGCGGCTTCTTCAGCGTTGGGCGCGACGTGGTATTTGTTGATAAGATCAGCCATGAACTGCAAGCCATTGTAAGATAATGGCTGGTCGAGAGTGCATTTACTCCCATCCGCGTTGACAATCTCGCCGCCGTTCTCGTTGATATAATCTTCCCACCACGAATCAGTCGAGGTTCCCCACTGATCCAGCTGACCATCGTGGTTGAGGTCTTTCGTGAGCTTTTTGGCAGCCGCGAGGTAATCCGACCACGTCCAGTTCCAATTCGGATATGGGATATGGTATTTATCGAACATATCCTTATTGTAGTACATCGCATAGATGTCGATATCCGTGGGAATCTCGAGGAGCTTGCCTTTCCACTTCCCCCACCCTTCGATCGATTCGGGATAGAAATCGTCGAGGTCATAATGGTCGCGCTTTACGTAGTCATCCAGCGGTTCGAGTAGGCCCTTCGCGGCGATAGCGGGGAACCACTCGGAGCTTATGCGCGTAACATCCGGTGGACGCCCGCCCGCGCTGGAGATCATCAGCTTATCCTGCATCCTCGACCACGGAGTGATCTGAATTTCCACCTTGATATTGGGGTGGCGTTTTTCGAACTCCACGACAAGTTTACGCAGGTTTGCCTCTTCGACATCGTTACCCCACGAGGCGAAGCGGATGGTGGTGACGCCGGGCTGCTGCTTGCCGCAGCCCGCGATAAGCAGCGCCAACACGATCAGCGGCAATGCAATAATACCAATCCTAAGTGTTCTCAGGTTCATACATTCCTACCCGCAGTTGTTGTTGTAAATCAGGACGATTGATATATTAAACAAGAGCTAAATGTTGATGAGAATATATGAGAGCGAATTGCAATTTCAAGCCCAACGCCTAAAGCTCGATCCAATACCTCGAAGTAGCATGTCCGGTTTCGGGATCCACACCGTCGGTGTCCTTTATTCCGCCATTCTTCTCGATGATCCTTGCGGAGCCGATGTTATCCGGGCTGCAGGTTATCAGCACACGCTCCAGCCCGAGTCTACGAGCTTCATCGAGGGCAAGCGCGAGAATTCGAGTACCGTATCCCTTGCGGCGCTCCGAGGGGTGAATCATATAGCCGATGTGGCCGTCGCGCACAAGCCAGAACGTCGCCTGCGGGACATGACCTGGCTCTAAACCGATACCCTGCTCCTGTTCCAACAGGCGCTTGACGCGCGCGGCGAAGTCGAGATCGTAACGCATCCGGTAGCGATCCGCTCCTTCGCCGAGCGCGCGGCACTCGTCGAGCATCGCCATATATGATGACTCGAATTCGAGCGAAGGCTTCACAAGTCTCAGAGATTCCTGTCCCATGTTTTAGAGAAGGCTTGTTATTCGGCGGGTTTTGGCGTAGCTCGGCAGTTCGAGAGTCACGGCATACTTGATATACTTCTCGATACCGCGCACTCGCACCAGCTTCTCGTAGTATTCTACGTAAGGGAAGGCCACAACTTCACCACGAAACAGCGCATGCTTTAATGCCATTTCACGCCACAACGCGATGTCCCCCTCGGTGACCTCTAAATAAAGATCAGGTACGTAGTCCTCTTTATCCTCCCAGTTTTCAGCAAAATAAAGGCTCCGGCAGTAATGCGGTTCCTTATCCGACTTAAAACCCGCGATTCCCGCATAGAAAATCGCGTCAGGGACGTTCAAGCTGCAATTGACATGGTCCTTGTGAATGCTCTTGAAGTGATGGGTTATTATCACATCGGGTTTGCAATCACGGATCACATCAGCGATCTTGAGCTTTACCTCATCGTTCACGGGAAGAGTGCCATCAAAGTATGGCAGCACATAGGCTTTTGCTCCGATCACCGCTGCCGCGGCTTCGACCTCCTCGCGCCTTTGCGCGGCATAGCCTTCCGGACACATCTTGGGATTGCCCTTCTCCCCGAGCGTAAGATGGCACATCGCCACCTTCTTACCTGCGTTAACTGCATTCGCAAGCGCAATACCGGACGCGATTTCGGCGTCTCCGGCATGCGCGCCTATTGATAGAATATCGACTTTACTCATACCAGATAGCATGCTACAGACAGGGGATATTTGTCAAATGCGATAAGGCGAATGGGTGTCCCTTAATTACGACAGTGGAAGGGGGGATTAATTCATAAATTAAAATTACTCCCTTCCGCGGCTTTCGTCGGAGGTGGGTTCGGGGGTTTGGGGGGCATCGGCGCAAGCGGAGCGTTTCTGGGCCTGGGATGCGATCGTAGCTCCGGCTCGCAGCAGCAGGGCGAGTGGACTCGCCAGCCTCAACATTCCCGGAAGCGACTCTTTTAAACTCTGAAAGCTCTCCTTAAGCATCTCTCTACGATCCATCGTACGTTAATTCCCCTTCGTCGTTTCCAAATTCGGCGATGATAGCCAGCAAGGATCACACTATTGAAGTGTAAGCCACTCAATCTCCCGTGTCAACGGCCTTATCACGGAAGTTTTTGGTCATTTATTTATTAAGCTCGACAGCGAGGCTACAGCTCTCCTAAAGCCGGTAAATAGATTCACCGATATAAAGGAATGGAAACCAGGTTCAGCAGGCAATTATAGCAGGCGACCTTGTTTCTATAATGGGAGGGTTGCGTGGCAGTGAAATCATATGAATTTAAGGCTGTGGTTATAGGACTAGTCTGCATATACGCAATTTTGATGTGCATACCCGCGGCATTCAGCGACACCGAGGCAGCATCCGCAAAATCGAATGGAGATCTCACACAGATGAGCCTCGAAGACCTGATGAATACCGAGGTAACTCTTTCACGAAAGTCAGAGACGGTTTCGCAGACAGCTGCCGCGGTATATATGATCACCCAGGAAGACATTCGCCGGTGCGGCATCACCAGCATCCCCGAAGCTCTGCGGCTCGTTCCGGGCATTCATGTCGCTCATATAAACGCAAACGAGTGGGCAATTAGCTCACGCGGATTCGATGATTGGTCGGCGAACAAAATGCTGGTCCTGATCGATGGACGAAGCGTTTATACGCCGCTGTTTGCGGGTGTATGGTGGGATGTGCAGGACACCATGATCGAGGATATCGATCATATCGAAGTCATCCGCGGCCCCGGCGCGGCTCTGTGGGGCGCAAACGCCGTGAACGGCATCGTAAACGTAGTCACCAAAAACTCACGCGACACCGAATATGGCCTGATCACTCAGGTCAATGGCGATGAAGAGCGCAATATAAGCTCTCTTCGCTACGGCGGCAAGCTCGGTGCTAACGGCTCATTCCGAGTATATGCCAAATCAACCAACCACAACAGCTTCGTCACCAGCACCGATCACAGCGCCGACGACCCATGGGATCAGTCGAGAGCAGGATTCCGAATGGACACGAAAACCGCGGCAGGAGATGCGTTGACGTTCCAGGGCGATTTCTATAAAGGATCCGAGAGCAGAGGCCTTGGGGTTTACTCACTGACCGCGCCTCTCTATAGTGAGGTAATTGACCAAACTAACGTTGCCGGAAAGAACCTGATGACGCGCTGGGAGCGCAAATCGGCTCAGGGAGCAAGCTCGGCGATACAGCTCTATTATGACCGGACCCAGCGCCATGACGATCTACACGCCGAGACCAGAGACACATTCGATATGGACTTCCAGCGTCACCTCGCGCCGATGGGCAAGCACGATATCATATGGGGGCTCGGATATCGATACAGCACCGACAACACAGGCACGGATTCTATAACGATTTTTAACCCCAGCAGCCGCACAGATCACCTTGCCAGCGCGTTTGTTCAGGATGATATAACACTTAAAGAGAATCGACTGCGGCTGACCATAGGTTCGAAGTTCGAGCATAACGATTATACCGGGTATGAGATTCAGCCCAACCTGCGTCTGTTATGGACTCCGAAAGAACGACACACGGCATGGATGTCGATTGCGCGAGCGGTCCGGACACCCACACGCGCGGAGCAGGATGTGCAGTATACCACAAACGTGATGATGGGTCCCGTCATTCAAGGCATAGGGCGCGTTCCCATACAGACGATCCTCTACGGTAACCCGGATTTTCAGGATGAGTATCTTACCGCCTATGAACTCGGCTACCGTGTCCAACCATCGAACAGGCTGTCATTCGACGCAGCCACATTCTACGACGTCTACGATGATCTTCGTGTAGCTACAATCGGTTCTCCCACAATGAGCTTCACTCCAATCCCACATCTTGTGGCTCCGGCAATACTGACGAACAGATCTTATGGTGAATCCTACGGCGGAGAGATATCCTCGAACTGGCGTGCATCCGACAACTGGCGGCTTTCAGCGGCATACACGTGGATCAGGATCAGCACCGGCCTTAGAGAATTGCCAGGTTATACGCTGATTTCCGAGGGTGCGAATTTGACTACGCCGCGCAATCTGGTGCAACTACGCTCATACCTCGATCTGCCGAAGAGCATGGAACTGGATACGGTGCTGATTTACGTCGACTGCGTGCCTCTGTATGATATTCCGAGCTATTGGCGGCTCGATCTACGCCTGGGTTGGGGTTTGCATAACAACAGAGAACTCAGCCTGGGTGGAACAAACCTGCTCAGCACGCACCACCGCGAGTTCGGAGCGAAGATGTCGGAAGTACCCACCGAAGTGGAGCGTAGTCTTTATCTCAATCTGAGCCAACAGTTCTAAATAACCTGCCAGGCAGAAGAAATAACGTTGTCATCAATTGAGAATTTTGCAAAGATCGCTTCTTGCTATTGATACACTGGCCCACAAGCTCTAACGCACGGAATAGTCATTCCCGATAATTGTACGGTGCTTGTAGAGGGGACAATTGAGAGAGAAGTTATGCAATACAATTAAACACAGGCTCACGCAATTATTCGGGATGCTTGCATGCTGTACGTTCTTGCTGATATTTCCGCTGCATTCACCACCGGGCGCCTCGGCAGATCAACCGTCCAGGCAGGATCTGACGACGCTAAGCCTCGAGGATCTTATGAACATGGAGATCGAGGTGACATCAGCATCGCGAACAGTACAAAAGCTTTCAGAAACAGCAGCCGCGGTCTATGTGATTACATCGGAAGACATCAGGCGCTCCGGATGTGAGAATATCCCCGATGCGCTGCGGCTGGCGCCTGGGCTCGAGGTCGCGCATATCGATTCGAGCAAATGGGCGATCACATCCCGTGGATTCAACGACTTGTTCTCCAATAAAATGCTGGTAATGATAGACGGGCGGAGCGTATATACACCCGTGTTTTCGGGAGTTTGGTGGGACACCCAGGATCTGGTGATGTCGGACATCGACCGTATCGAAATAATACGCGGACCCGGCGCAACGATGTGGGGCGCGAATGCCGTTAACGGGGTGATCAACATCATCACCAAATCAGCTCGCGCCACCCAGGGATGGATGATGGCGACGGAGGGCGGCGGAGTGGAGAATCGAAACCTCGATGAGTTCCACTACGGCGGCATCATTGGAAACAATGGTCACTTTCGCGTATACGGAAAGCAGCTCACCCATAACTCATTTGATCTAGCTGACAGCTCAGTACATCCAGCAGCCTGGGATCAAAATCGGGGTGGTTTTCGAGCCGATTGGACGCTGCCTAAGGATGGAATTTTCACAGCGCAGGGCGATGTATACAATGGCCTTGTCCACGACACATATTCCAATAATCTGCAAGATCCATCATCGCAAATAGTGGCTGATGAAGTGAAGGTATCGGGCCAGAATCTGCTTGCGCGATGGAAACGGACTATCTCCCCTGCTTCAGATTCAACTCTGCAAGTCTATTTCGATCGGACCACACGAAACGATGATATGCTCTACGGCGAAACCCGCAATACTTATGATTTAGATTACCAGTATCATTCCTGGCTGGACGATAAGAACGAGATGATCTGGGGCCTGGGTTACAGGTATACGAACGATGATATGCGCAACGGCATGGAAATGAGTTTCGATCCGTTAAGCCGAGTCGACAGGCTGTATAGCGCTTTCATTCAAGATAAAATAAAACTCGATAAATCGCGGCTGACCATAGGATCCAAGTTCGAACACAACGGCTACACTGGATTTGAGGTGCAGCCGAATGTAAGATTCGTATGGACACTACGCAGCAGGCAGACATTCTGGGCGGCGGCTTCGAGAGCGGTAAGGACACCTGCTCGTGTCGAATCAGACGGAAAATTTAACCTGCTTGCTTTTACCGATGAAAACGGAATCGAAAATCGAGTAAACCTTTTCGGCAGCAGGAACTACAGATCGGAAGAATTGCTGGCATACGAGCTCGGCTACAGGACGCAGCCGATATCCAATCTGTCTCTCGACTTTACGCTGTTCTATAACAGATACGATCACCTCAGGACATTCTCTCCGGGCATGCCTTATATGGAAGACGGCAGCATCATCATCCCGCTCATTCTCAGCAACGAAATGAGCAGTGACACATACGAAGCGGAGCTCGCGGCTAACTGCACAGTTAATGATCACTGGAGGCTCTCCGCGGCTATTACTACACTTCAAGCGGAGATGTTAATCGATCCTAATCTCGGTGACATCATGTCCAAGGATATCGCCGAGGACAATACTCCGCGTGGGCAGGTCAATTTGAGATCATATCTCGATTTGCCCGGAGACAGGGAGTTCGATGTAATGCTCTATCGGACCGGAGCCATCCCCGGTAAAAATGTAAGGGCTTATACGAGAATGGATGTAAGGTTCGGATGACACATGGCAAACGACATCGATATCAGTATCTCCGCTGATAACCTGCTGGCAGGCAGGCATGTGGAATTCGGATCGACTTACGGTGAAACCGTTGTCTATATAGAGCCAGGAATTTCCGGAAGAGTCTCCTGGTGTTTTTAATGAGTTTCGCATAATGATGTGACGCACTGGCATGTCAGATTGAGCACAAAACATTCTGCCAGGTTGCCACTACATTACCTGAAACTCAGTAATTGCATGGAAGCAGGAACAACATTGAGATTACGAAATAATCCCATTCTTAAGTGGTATTCATTGATTGAAACAAATCACAAACGTGAGAGGCGCTTTATGACAAAACAGCTATTAGCTCTGGCCGCAACAGTCATAATGTGGGCCGCAGTTATCTGCGCGGCAAACGCCCCGGCAATCGCCTCTTCGCCAAGTGAATACGAGATCAAGGCGGCATTTTTATATAACTTCGCGAACTTCGTGGAGTGGCCGTCGAAAACACCAGCCGATGCCAGTGGCATTTTAATCATAGGTATCTACGGTGATGATCCGTTTGGCGAAACCTTCGAGCAGACCATAGCAGGAAAATCAGTGAACAGAAGGAAACTGGAGATCAAGCGGTTCAGATCGATCCACGAGATCAAACCCTGTCACATCCTCTTTGTCAGCTCATCGGAAGAAGGGCGGTTCGGTAGGATTCTGGATGCAGTTAAGGACTGGCACGTGCTGACAGTAAGCGAATCGGACAGCTTCATCAGGAGCGGTGGAATTATCAATTTCATCGTTGAGGAGAAGAAAGTCAGATTTGAAATCAGTACGGAAAATGCCCGTAAGGCCGGGCTAAAGATCAGTTCAAAGCTCCTGAAACTTGCTAAGGTTGTTCGTTAAGTTTACCGCGAAAGGGGATATGATGAGATCCTTAAAAGATCTATCGATCAGACATAAACTCACTATTATCATAATGCTGACCAGCAGCGTCGCTTTGCTGCTGGCTTGCGGGGTATTTCTGGCTTATGAACCAATCACATTCAAACGAGGAATGGTTCAGGATCTTTCAGGTCTCGCGCAAATTACCGGAGACAACAGCACTTCCGCCGTCATATTCATGGATGAAAGCTCGGCTAAGGAAACACTTTCAGCTCTGCGAGCCGAGCCGCATATTATGGCGGCTTGTATCTATACGCCTGATGGAAAGCTGTTCGCAAAATACGTACGCAGCGGTTTACCCAAACACTTCCATGCGCCAACACCAAAAAACATAGACCACTACAGCTTCGAAAAAGGTTACCTGTCGCTTTTCAAGCGGATCACGCTGAATAATAAAACCGTCGAAATTATCTATCTGCAATCGGATATGGAGGAAATGCACCAGCGCCTTAGACGGTATACGGAAATAGCATCTATCGTGCTGCTGGCTTCACTATTCGTCGCGCTGCTTCTTTCATCGAAGATGCAGAAGCTTATTTCCGGGCCGATCCTACACCTGGCTGATACGGCAAAAACAGTCTCGACCGAGAAAAATTATTCGATCAGGGCAATCAAGCATGGCAGGGATGAACTTGGATACCTGATCGACGGGTTCAACGAAATGCTCACCCAGATCCAGGAGCGCGATGCGGCTCTCCAGGAAACCCACGATGATCTCGAGCAGCGGGTCGAACAGCGCACCGAGCAGCTGCAGCAGGAGATAGCCGAACGTAAGCGCGCAGAAGAGACGCTCCGAAAGCGGGAAGAGCTCCTCCGACTGGTAATGGATAATATTCCGCAGTTTATTTTCTGGAAGGACCGCGCGGGGACATACATTGGCTGCAATAAAAACTTTGCGAAGGCAGTCGGTGTGGGCACTCCGGCTAACATAATCGGCAAGACCGATTATGACCTATCTTTCAACGATGAAGAAGCAGCCTATTATGTCGATTGCGATCGGCGGGTAATGGAAACCGACACCCCAATGCTGCATATCCTGGAGCCACAAACCCAGGCAGACGGGAAGGAGGTATGGCTGGATACCAACAAAGTACCAATTCACGATACAACCGGCCAAGTGGTTGGTATACTGGGCAGCTATGAAGATATAACCGAACGCAAGCGCGCTGATGAGCGGCTGGCTAAGCTGAATGAGTGCCTGCTGAGCTTTGGAACGGACCCGAATGAAAACATCAACCGGCTGGTCAAATTATGCGGAGAGCTCCTGAAACCGACCTGCGCGTTATACAACAGACTCGATGCGGGGATGCTTTGGTCGGTGGGTCAATGGAATACCATGGATGACCATGAACCTGTCGCGGAGCCGAAAGGACGCGTGTGCTACGATGTCATTTGGAATGGTGGAGACAACACCTTTGAAGTTCACGATCTGCAAAATACGCCTTATGCCAACACGGACCCGATTGTCCGGGCTTACGGAATTAACAGCTACATCGGAAGGGCAGTGAAGTGCGGCGGTCAACCGATCGGGGCGCTCTGTGTAATCTACCAGAGTAATACCACGCTCTGCGAGGAAGACAAGAAGCTTATAGGTATAGCTGCATCGGCGATTAGCGTGGAAGAAGACCGCAAGCGCGTTCAAGTCGAGCTACAGATGGCTAAAGAGGCTGCCGAAGCAGCGAGCCAGGCAAAGAGTGAGTTCCTGGCGAATATGAGTCACGAAATCCGCACGCCTATGAACGGCATCATCGGGATGACCGAACTCGCGCTCGATACGAACCTTTCAAATGAACAGCATGAATACCTCGATGCTGTTAAAGCTTCGGCTGATTCTCTGCTCTCGGTCATTAACGATATACTCGATTTCTCGAAGATCGAAGCGCGTAAGCTCGATCTCGATTCACTGGAGTTCGCTCTACGCGACAGCCTCGATGACACGGTAAGAACACTGGCTATGAGAGCACATTCAAAGAACTTGGAGCTCGCATGCCACATTGAACCGGATGTGCCCGATGGGCTCATAGGTGATCCGCTCAGGCTCAGGCAAGTAGTCGTTAACCTGGTCGGCAACGCGATCAAATTTACCGAATCAGGCGAGGTCATAGTCCACGTATCGAACCAGACACAGACCGAGAATGAGGTAGTACTCCATCTAGCTGTATCAGACACTGGAATCGGCATACCCGATGAAAAACAGCGGCTGATTTTCGACGCGTTCTCTCAAGCCGACAGCTCTACTACCCGCAGATACGGAGGTACGGGACTTGGGCTCGCCATCTCTACTCAGCTCGTCGAGATGATGGGCGGTAAGATCTGGGTCGAGAGCGAGGTAGATAAAGGCAGCACGTTCCATTTCACCGTGCGGATGGGAAAGCAGCGCCTGCAAACCTGCCGGTGCATACGATCCGGATCAGCGGACCTGAAGAACCTGCGGGTGCTCGTAGTCGATGATAACACCACCAACAGGCGCATCCTCGAAGAAGTGCTTGCGAACTGGGAGATGAATGCCGGATCTGTGAGCGGTGGAGAAGAAGCTCTGGCAGAGATGGAACGCGCATACGACGCCGGCGAGCCTTATTCGCTGATATTACTCGATGCGCAGATGCCGGAAAT